>Ga0157363_1003463_pt1 | contig 14262 bp, 9 predicted proteins | sample AttsexASBM1_FD_111477 | JGI IMG/M metagenome (GOLD analysis project Ga0157363, IMG submission 111477) | Fungus gardens microbial communities from leaf cutter ant in Ribeirão Preto, State of São Paulo, Brazil - Atta sexdens ASBM1 | ecosystem: Host-associated > Fungi > Mycelium > Unclassified ...
CCAGCACAACAATATAAGGCAACTTTTCCAGTACCGGCGGCGTGGTGTCCATACTGTCACCAGGTTTCCAGAACGGATCAGGAATCGGTCGACCCATGGCTTCTGCCTGTTCGACTTTCTCGTTGTAACCCGCCAGATTACGAACCCCTAAGGCTGACATCAGCTTATAACGACGTTCCATCTCCCCGACACTCCAGCGCAATGCATTAGCTGCATCTTTCATATCGGTAACAACTTCGGTTAACAGATGCGGAATACCCTCATAGACTGACAGCTCAAGCATTTTAGGGTCTATCATAATAAACCGAACTTCATCAGGTGTTGCTTTGTACAACATACTGATGATCATTGCGTTAACCCCGACCGATTTACCTGAACCGGTAGTACCCGCAACCAACAAGTGTGGCATTTTGGCGAGATCCGCTACCACCGGCTGCCCGGCAATATCTTTACCCAGTACCACCGACAGTGGTGATGGGTTATCGCGAAACTTCGCACAATCCAGGACTTCACGCAGATAAACGGTCTGACGATGCTTGTTAGGTAGTTCAAGGCCCACATAAGGTTTGCCCGGGATGACTTCAACGATACGCACGGCCACCGCCGATAAAGAGCGGGCTAGGTCGCGGGAAAGGTTAGAAATTCGGGCAGCTTTTACCCCGGGCGCCAAATCCAGTTCAAATCGGGTGATCACCGGCCCCGGAGAAATCCCGACAACTTCCGCTTTCACACGGAAATCACTGAGTCTTGCCTCAACCAATTTACCGGTTTGTTCAAGAGCAAACATATCTACCGGCTCTTCTTCAGAAGGCGGAGGTGTCAGCAAATCCAACGTAGGTAACGGTGTTGATGGCTTCTGCAAGGGTTGTTCATGGCGCACCAGGAACGGATGAAACAGACTTTGTTGTTCAGCCTGAGCCACTGCCGGTGACGTATGATTACCCTGACTGTCCGGATGTGCTATCTGTGACTGATTAAACGGCTCTGCTGAGCCTTCAGACGGAGAATCATATTCGGGATGATGAACATGGGGGTCATGTTCGTTAACCGGAGCGATGGTAAACAGAGGTTCACCCGGGCCGTCATCCACCAAATCCTCCATGGGTGAAAAGTCAAATGCCGAAAATGTTTCAGCTGCGGTCGGAGTCGTCTTTTGGTCCCGGGGTTCTGGCTGATAGCGTTGTTGTTGTTGCTCAGCAAACTGCCGGGCCAGCGCGGCTTGTTGCAGCACATCTTCGTCACCCTGAGATTCTTCGCTGTCGGAAAAACCATAACGTTGAGTCTGCTGAGCTGCAAATGCCTGGCGTAACTCAGCCTGTTCGATATCAGCCTGCTCTTCATCACTGTAAGTCGCGCTGAATTCGTCGCCAGCTGCCTTATACTGTTCCTCGCGGGCCTTTTCTTCAGCCATACGCTGAGAAGGGAGTTTGATGCCGTAAGATGCCATTTCCCTGCGGGTAGGTAACCGAACCGGATTGGGGCGTGGCAGTTCCGGGCCACCAATGCCTTTTTTCACCTGCGGATTACTACTGTCCCGCGGAACATCGAATACCGGACTATGGGAAGAGAGTTTCCCCATACTGGCCGCAACAGCAAACGGCGACTGTCCGGCCGGTTTTGCAGCGGGCGTGGCAGCTGCAACAGGGGCAGCCGGAATGTTCGGAGCTGCCGGAGCCGGAGAGGCCGGTGCAGGAGATGGCACGTATTGCTGTGCAGGTGTGCTTTGTTGTACTGAAGGCTGCGACTGAGTCACTGGTACAGCCTGTTCAGGCACTTCAAAACGGTAGCGTGGTGGTTCAACTCCCCGAACTGTTCGATCTTCAGCAGGTGCGGTATAAGCCTGACGAGCAACAGTATTATCTGGTACCTGGCTTCGCGAGGGAGCCACAGGTGCCGGAGAACTTACCGGGGCATGGGAAGTGCCCGGCTGAAATTCAGCAGCGGGTGAACGGACAGGTTCTGTCGGTTGTGTCCACTGTGAAGGGCTAAACAGTGGATCATTTGCATCATCCTCGGTCTGACGTGGTGTCCGGCTGAACAGCGGATCATTATCTTCGGAGTGAACCCCAGCCTGAGGAGGACTGAACAGAGGATCATTATCGTCTTGTGGATAGCGTCGGGCGCTGAACAACGGGTCGTTATCCTCATCGTCAGATTCATAATAAGGTGCTGTCGGTGATTTATCCGGCGACGTCGTCTCAGGATTTATTGTCTGAGATGCATTGGTCAACGCATCATGTGATTCCCTGTCTGTAGCAAGCTCAGCTGAGACCGGGGCCCGATTTTTTTTGGCGACCGGCGCAGGTTCGAATTCTTCATCATCCTCATCGTCCCAGCGATTATCATCCCGTGAACGATTACTGGCAAAGGTGAGAACCGACATCACTGCCCCACCGATTTTCTCGGCAATCGTCAGCCATGACCAGCCAGTATAGAGGGTTATGCCGGCAGCCCAGACACAGAGTAATACCAGTGTCCCCGTCGCCTGGTTAAAATAGGGTGTCATGGCACTGCTCACCAGGCTGCCAATCACACCGCCGGAAGCAAAATACCAGATATCGTCAGCATTAATGGCTGCCAGTCCGCAGGTGGTCACCACCAATGCCAGAACACCAATCAATCGCAAGCCAATCGCAAAATAATCAACATAATCGTCATTATGTCGGTGGCGGAAAGTTATCCAGCAAAGCCCAATAATGACCACAGGAATAGCATAGGACATCACCCCGAAAATAAATAACAGGGTATCTGCCAGCCATGCACCAGGGCTGCCACCCAGGTTGTGGATAGGTTCATGCCAGGCTGTCTGAGACCAGCTGGGGTCAGAAGGATTAAAACTGACCAGGGAAACCATAAGATAAACAGCAAAAAGTGCCACCAGAATCAGCAATGCTTCCAGCAGTCGCCGCCCGCTACTGAGCGGGGTTAAAGTTACTTCTTTGTCTTCTGTATATTCCTGGCTCAAGAGAACTCTCCAGGTGCCTGTCAACTTAAGAGAGGAACAGCACCGGTATTAGCACTGTCCCTGTATGAATTTACAGGAGTGTACCTAATTGCTAAAGATTTTGCACCTGTCTGATTTAGCGAGTTTTAATCACCAGGCGGTTACTCTGCTTCACTTCTTCCATCACCACATAAGTCCGGGTGTCATTAACTCCGGGCAGACGCAGCAAGGTTTCACCGAGCAATTTGCGGTAGGCTGACATGTCTGGCACACGGGTTTTCAACAAATAGTCAAAATCACCGGAAACCAGGTGACATTCCTGAGTTTCCTCAAGTTTTTGCACGGCGGCGTTAAATTGTTCAAAAACATCCGGAGCCCCGCGATTCAGAGTTATCTCAACGAAAACCAGTAATGAGGCATCCAGGTAGTGTGGATTGAGTAATGCTGTGTAACCAAGAATAAATCCCTGACGCTCAAGACGCCGAACCCGCTCAAGGCAAGGTGTGGGTGATAATCCGACACGTTTTGAAAGCTCAACATTTGAAATCCGGCCATCTTTCTGCAGCTCGTTCAAAATATTCCTGTCAATACGATCAAGATCTTTGCCTGGACGCTTCTTATTGTCTGTCATTATTATTGTCTCTCTATTTCCTTCCCTAAGACTACTTGCCCCTTAATCTGTCACTGATCCGGGACCTGAGTTATGTTTAAGCAATACCTGTATATTGATGCTTTCAATAGCTTTCATTGTCTGTCCACGTTGAAAGCTGCCAAAATCAGCTCAGGTTTCATGATTCAGTCACCAGACCCTGCACTCATGCAGGCTCAGTTTTGCTGAAGTTTATTTGCTTACCCCCATGTTTTCGCAAAACAACAGGCGATTGTCAAAGCAAAACATCTAATTTCAGTACATCATTCCGTAGCAGGCCCTCAATAATAGTTTCCGGAAGCTGTTTTTGGACATTTTCTTCCTCTCAGCCCATGAAATCGGGACATAAAACCTGTGCTGCCGCTGACTGATTACTTTTAACATTCACAATAATAAGTAATCCCGAGCCCGGAACTCTTTTTTTCCCCCGCCACTTTGCCTACAATCAGCAAATTATTTTTCAGCAGACTCTCTATTGAGGAAAAAAGCATGGCCAAACACAGTAAATTACTCATCCTGGGTTCAGGGCCTGCAGGTTATACCGCAGCCGTGTATGCTGCGCGGGCTAACCTGAACCCCGTGCTGATTACCGGAGTTGAAAAAGGCGGACAGTTGACGACCACCACTGAAGTCGAAAACTGGCCGGGAGATCCTGAGCATCTGACCGGTCCCGGGTTGATGGAGCGGATGCACGAACATGCGGTAAAATTTGATACTGAAATCGTGTTTGATCATATCCACACTGTGGATCTCAAAAATCGCCCTTTCCGTCTGACGGGTGACAGCGGTGAATACACTGCCGATGCGTTAATTATTGCCACCGGTGCCTCTGCCCGCTACATAGGTCTGCCTTCGGAAGAAGAATTTAAAGGCAAAGGTGTTTCGGCCTGTGCAACCTGCGACGGCTTTTTCTATCGTCAGCAAAAAGTCGCGGTCGTTGGCGGCGGAAATACTGCGGTAGAAGAAGCTTTGTATCTGTCGAACATTGCTTCCGAAGTTCACCTTATTCACCGTCGGGACAGTTTCCGTGCCGAGAAAATCCTGATCAACCGTTTGATGGATAAAGTCGCCAGCGGTAATATCGTTCTGCATACCAACCGGACTCTGGAGGCTGTCACCGGTGATGACATGGGAGTCACGGGTGCTCGCCTGCAATCTACTGACGGGCAGTCAGAACCTGAGCAGATTGATGTCGCCGGGGTGTTTATAGCTATCGGACATAGCCCAAACACTGCCATCTTTGCCGATCAACTGGAACTGAATAATGGCTATATTGTTGTTCAGTCCGGTCTGCAGGGTAATGCTACCCAGACCAGCATCCCGGGGGTTTTTGCTGCCGGTGATGTAATGGACCACACTTATCGTCAGGCGATTACCTCTGCCGGCACTGGCTGTATGGCCGCACTGGATGCTGAGCGGTATCTGGATGGTTTAGCAGGTACTGAGTGGTAAATTTTTGCTGAGAATTTGATGTGAAACAAGGCGACAGTGAATCTGTCGCCTTTTTATTATCCATCATGCTAAAGTTCCTGCATTAAATTAAGGGATATTAATCATTTCCTCTGCATGCCAGGCTCTCAGCAAACCTTATGAATAAATCCAGACAACAGTTTTTGATACGCTGGCTGAAACAGCAACGTCATTTTGGCCAGCGTTGGTTACGCCTTTCTGTGATCACCGGAATATTCAGTGCCATTTTGATTATTGCCCAGGCCGCTCTGCTGGCCAGCCTGCTTGAGTCCATCATTGTGCGGCCAGCAACTGATACCCCATTGCTACCACGTCTCTTTGCTCTGGCAGGATGCTTTATCTTGCGGGCGCTGTTGCATTATTTCAGGGAGCTGTTTGGTTTCCGGGCTGGAACCGCCATCTGTGAAGCTATCCGACGACAAATCATCGATCGCCTGGAATCTCTTGGCCCGGTGGGGATTAAAACCCGTCCAGTGGGTAGCTGGACCACGCTATTGCAGGAACAGATTGATAACATGCATGATTATTATGCACGTTACCTGCCACAGATGTCCCTGGCGGCCCTCATTCCGCTAATGATCCTGTTAGTGCTGGCCCCGTTAAACTGGAGCGCTGCATTAATTCTGTTTTGCACCGCACCACTGATCCCATTATTTATGGCAATGGTCGGCATGGGGGCGGCAGAAGCAAACCGTAAAAATTTCCATGCACTGGCAAGATTGAGCGGTGACTTTCTTGACCGGTTACGGGGACTGGAGACCTTACGGCTGTTTCAGCGTGGTAGCGCAGAACAGCGGGCTATTGCTGACAGTTCAGAGCAGTTTCGCCAGCGCACAATGGAGGTTTTGCGTATGGCTTTCTTATCCTCCGCTGTTCTTGAGTTTTTTGCAGCAATTTCGATAGCCGTGGTCGCCGTCTATTTCGGCTTCTCTTATCTTGGTGTCTTGCACTTTGGGGATTATCACCGGGGGGTCACCTTATTTGCCGGTTTTCTGGTGTTAATTCTGGCGCCTGAATTCTTTCAGCCGCTGCGCGATCTGGGGAATTTCTACCACGCCAAAGCTCAGGCCACCGGTGCCGCAGATGTACTGGAAGATTTTATGCAACAAACCCAGCCAGAGGAGATTCCCCGGCCAGGGTCACAGCCACCGGGGATCGGACCGGTCACTCTGCAGGCAACCGATCTGGTCGTGACGACTGCCGGCGGCATTCCCCTGACACAGCCATTAAATTTTACTCTTCAGGCAGGCAGGCGGGTCGCGCTGCTGGGAACCAGTGGTGCCGGCAAAACTTCACTGATGAATGCATTGCTCGGCTTTCTCCCTTACCAGGGCTCGCTGACGGTTAATGGTAGTGAACTGCGTGAAACCGATATTGAGAACTGGCAGCAACGGATTGCCTGGGTTGGACAAAACCCCGCATTGCCGGAAACCAGTCTACGTCAGAACATTACCTTTGGGCGTAAATGTAGCGAACAACAATTTGAGCAGGCTCTGCAATCCTCCGGGGTTAACCAGTTTCTCCCACAGCTGGCCCGGGGGGTTGATTCGTTTATTGGTGATGATAGCTCAGGATTATCTGTCGGACAGGCCCAACGGGTTGCCGTAGCCAGAGCGCTGTTACTGCCTGCCGGCCTGTTGCTGTTAGATGAACCGGCTGCCAGCCTGGACAGCCATAGCGAACAACAAGTCATGCAAGCATTACATGCTGCTTCCCTGCAACAAACGACGTTGATGATTACTCATCAGCCCGAAGGGCTACAGAAATGGGACGAGATCTGGGTGATGAGTCACGGACAAATTGTTCAACAGGGTGACTGGCATACTCTGGCTGAGACCCCGGGTCTGTTCGGGGATATGTTGTCCCATTCACGTCAGGAGATTAAGCTATGAGTGCGTTGTTGCCTTTTCTTCGCCTTTGGAGGAGACACGGATTACGGTTGTTCCTTGGCCTGATACTGGCCATTGTTACCCTGCTGGCCAGCATTAGCCTGCTGACACTTTCCGGCTGGTTCCTTGCAGCATCAGCCCTGGCCGGAACCGCCGGACTTTACAGTTTCAACTATATGCTGCCTGCAGCCGGAGTCCGGGGAGCGGCAATCATTCGCACAGCTGCCCGCTATTTTGAACGTCTGGTCAGTCATGACGGCACATTCCGTGTTCTGCAACATCTGCGGGTTTTTACCTTTAGCAAGCTGTTTCCCCTCTCCCCTGCCGGATTGTCTCAATTTCGCCAGGGGGACCTGCTAAACCGCTTTGTCGCCGATGTCGATAACCTGGACCATCTTTATCTTCGGGTTCTCTCTCCACTTGCAGGTGCCTTACTGGTCATTATTGTCGTGACCCTGGGCCTGAGTTATCTTAGCCTGCCATTGGCAATGATTACCGGCGGCATCATGCTACTCAGTTTGTTGCTACTGCCAATAATATTTTACCGGCTGGGAATCTCATCCGGCCAACAAGTGACTACGCTAAATGCGACATACCGCCTGCAGCTGACCCGCTGGCTGAGCAGTATGGCAGAGCTAAAAATTTACCAGCATGATAAACACTGGCAGCAGCAGTTATCTCTGACAGGACAACAATTAGCCAAAGCGCGACAGCAGCAGCAATCTCTGACCGCTGCGTCACAAAGTGCCCTGACCATCATCACCGGAGCGACAGTTTGTCTGATTTTATGGCTGGGTTCGTTGTGGCTAACCTCTCCCGGGCAGGATCCGACGTTTGTCGCGCTGTTTGCTTTCTGCGTGCTGGCGGCGTTCGAAGCGCTTGGACCCGTGGCAGCATCATTTCTGCATATTTCCAGAGTGGTATTGTCGGCCCGCCGGTTAACGGAACTATTAGATAAAGATCCGCAGGTGATTTTTCCGTCTCAGTCAACTGCCGCTCAAACAACCGGCATTGCTCTGCGGGTCACTAACCTGAGTTTTGCTTATCCGGGTCAACATCGACCAGTACTGGGCGGTCTTAACCTGCAAGCTTGTCGCGGAGAAAAGATTGCTCTGCTTGGTTTCACCGGCTGCGGTAAATCAACGCTCCTCCAGTTGCTCACCCGGGCATATGACCCGTCTCATGGTGAAATTTGTTTTAACCAACTTCCACTTCGGGACTGGGACGAAACTTCACTGCGTCAGAGAACCAGTGTGGTGACACAACGGGTTGCATTATTTAACCAGACTCTGCGTGATAACCTGAATCTTGCGGCAGCCAACAGTAGTGACAGTGAACTGGTCGACGTGTTACAACTCACCGGTCTGGAGACATTGCTGGATAACGAAGGACTGAACACCTGGATGGGTGAAGGCGGCCGGACACTGTCAGGCGGAGAACTACGTCGTTTAGCCATTGCCCGGGCGTTGCTGCATCAGGGTGATCTCTGGTTGCTCGATGAGCCCACTGAAGGTCTGGATGCCAACACAGAACAGCAAATACTTGAACTACTCTGGCGTGTAACCCGCGACAAAACCGTAATCATGGTCACCCATCGTCTGAGTGGTCTGGACAAAATGGATCGGATCTGCGTTATGGAGAACGGAAAGATCATTGAGCAAGGCAGCCACTCGCAGCTCTTACATCTTGATGGTCGCTACCGGCAATTTTGCCAGCGTTTAACCCGTGAATGAGCAATAACATGCCACTGTATCTCCCACAATTAGCTGACCACTCTGTGAGTTTTCCTGACCCCTATACGGCACTGCGGGAACCTAACGGGTTGCTGGCTTTCGGTGGCGATCTTTCCGTTGAAAGAATGATCAGCGCCTATCGGCAGGGTATTTTTCCGTGGTTTTCAGAACAGGATCCTCTGCTCTGGTGGTCACCTGATCCGCGGGCAGTATTACCTCCGGGAGAGTTTCATGTCAGTCGCAGTATGGCCCGTTTCCACCGGACATCCCACTACAGAGTCACCGTCGACCAGGATTTTTCGTCCGTAATTCATGGCTGCGCTACACAACGCACAGACGGCACCTGGATTACAGATCAGGTTATCACCGCCTGGCAGGAGCTATTCGGTGTGGGCCTGGCGCACTCCGTCGAAGTATGGGAGGGTGATCAGTTGACTGGTGGTTTATATGGTATGGCGGTCGGCCAGCTATTTTGTGCCGAATCGATGTTCAGCCGCGCTGAAAATGCGTCTAAAACTGCACTGATGAAGTTTTGCCAACATTTTTCTGATCACGGTGGTCGGTTAATTGATTGCCAGATCCTTAATCCCCATACTGCATCGTTGGGGGCCAGGGAAATATCTCGTGAGCATTATCTGCAACTCCTCGGTACTCTGCAGAACCAGCCGTTGCAGGCTGACTGCTGGCAACCAGGCCGCGTAATTTAGCTGGCTGTAATGTTTTGCATACATTCGGCAGGAAAAGTGGTAGACTGCGTCAGCTTGTTATGTCGTTAGCGTTTTCGAAATGACTCTCCTGCACCGCTACCGGGAGTGAATATGCCGGGTACCAGAAGAACAACAAGGAAGGTTTTTCCCCGACTTGCTATTCCGATGAAAGCTCCTGCTTATTTCCACGATTGACGTCACAGCACCCGAATTTCCGTAGAGTGCGCATGTTTTCACATGACGCATAGCGAACTGTTGGTAAAAGCACCAACAATTCTTTACATAGATACCAGAATTCGGCATTATCTTGCCGATTCAAATTTAGCTAGTCCATTCAGAGGATTCGATGGCCAAAGAAGACAATATTGAAATGCAGGGTACCGTACTGGATACGTTGCCTAACACCATGTTCCGCGTTGAGCTTGAAAACGGCCACGTGGTTACCGCTCATATCTCTGGTAAAATGCGTAAAAACTATATCCGCATTCTGACCGGCGATAAAGTCACTGTAGAGCTGACGCCTTATGATTTGAGCAAGGGCCGCATTGTCTTCCGTAGTCGCTGATTTTCAGTAAAATAATTTGCCTGAAATAGCGGCATAAAAAAGGCCGGAATATCCGGCCTTCTGTTTTTACTGAACAGGATAACGGATCAATGTACCGTACCTGCTGCTTTGCGCTTTTCAGCACTTTCAAAGTGGTAGGTTAACGTATTGCTGGCTTTATCCAGCGCTACGATGACTGATCCTCCGTCAACCAACGAACCAAACAGCAGTTCATTCGCCAACGGTTTCTTCAGGTTCTCCTGCACTGTTCGTGCCATTGGTCTTGCACCCATTGCCTTGTCATAGCCTTTTTCAGCCAGCCAGTCACGGGCTTCATCACTGACTTCCAGAGAAACACCCTTCTGGTCCAGTTGTGCCTGCAACTCAACAATGAATTTATCCACCACCTGATGAATCACCTCGGCAGAGAGATGGTCAAACCAAATGATATTATCCAGACGGTTACGGAATTCCGGCGTAAAGGTCTTTTTAATCTCTTCCATCGCATCTGTCGTATTATCCTGATGGATAAGACCAATCGATTTACGTTCAGTCTCACGAACTCCGGCGTTGGTCGTCATGACCAGTACCACATTACGGAAATCGGCTTTACGACCATTATTATCCGTCAGTGTGCCATTATCCATCACCTGCAACAGCAGGTTAAACACATCAGGGTGCGCTTTTTCGATTTCATCCAGCAATACTACTGAGTGAGGATGTTTAATCACCGCATCGGTCAGTAATCCGCCCTGGTCAAAGCCAACATAGCCCGGAGGGGCCCCGATCAGTCGGCTCACGGTATGTCTTTCCATGTATTCAGACATATCAAAGCGCAATAACTCAATCCCCAGCGCTTTCGCGAGCTGTACCGTCACTTCTGTTTTACCTACCCCGGTAGGCCCGGCAAACAGGAAGGATCCCACCGGTTTATGATCCTGACCCAGGCCCGCCCGGCTCATTTTTATCGCTTCAGCCAGCGCATCGATGGCGTTATTCTGTCCAAATACCAGCATTTTCAGCCGTGAATCGAGATTACGTAAGGTATCTTTATCTGTGGCTGAAACACTCTGCTCCGGAATCCGCGCAATACGAGCGACAACTGACTCAATATCCTGGACGTTAATGGTTTTTTTGCGTTTGCTCTGGGGTACCAGACGCGCCCTGGCTCCCGCCTCATCAATAACGTCAATCGCTTTATCGGGCAGATGGCGATCGTTGATGTATTTCACCGCTAACTCGACCGCTGCACGCACCGCTTTGGCAGTGTAGCGAACATCATGATGTGCTTCATATTTGGCTTTCAGACCATTGATAATCTGGATGGTTTCTTCGGCAGAAGGTTCAGTAATATCAATCTTCTGGAAGCGCCGTGCCAGCGCACGATCTTTTTCGAAGATCGAGCTGTATTCCTGATATGTCGTCGAGCCCATCACTCTGATTTTGCCACTGGAAAGCAGTGGTTTAATCAGATTAGCGGCATCAACCTGGCCTCCGGAAGCGGCTCCCGCACCGATGATGGTATGGATCTCATCGATAAACAGAATGCTGTTTTCGTCCTGCTCCAGCTGTTTCAACAAAGCTTTAAAGCGTTTCTCGAAATCACCACGATACTTAGTGCCGGCCAGCAGAGAACCGATATCCAGGGAATACAGAGTACAGTCTTTCATCACCTCAGGGACATCACCCTGTTCGATGCGCCATGCCAGACCTTCGGCTATCGCGGTTTTACCGACGCCGGACTCACCCACCAGTAACGGGTTGTTTTTACGACGGCGACACAATACCTGCACCGCCCTTTCCAGCTCTTTGTCCCGGCCAATTAACGGATCGATACCGCCGACCCTTGCCAGCTGATTCAGATTGGTGGTGAAGTTCTCCATACGTTCCTCCCCGCCTGCACTCTGTTCTTCATTATTGGCCTGGTTATCCGTATTCGGCGAACTGTCTGATTCGTCTTTACGGGTCCCATGAGAAATAAAGTTCACCACGTCCAGACGGCTGACTTCATGCTTACGCAGCAGGTATGCCGCCTGAGACTCCTGCTCGCTGAAAATAGCCACCAGCACATTGGCACCGTTGACTTCACTGCGACCGGAAGACTGCACATGGAATACAGCACGCTGCAACACCCGCTGAAAGCTCAGCGTCGGCTGGGTATCACGTTCTGCATCACTGTCCGGAAGGACCGGGGTAGTTTTTTCGATGAAGGTTTCAAGTTCCTGACGCAGCACCCCCAAATCCACCGAGCAGGCTTCGAGTGCTTCGCGTGCTGACGGATTACTGATCAGCGCCAGTAACAGGTGTTCCACAGTCATAAACTCATGGTGGTGCTCCCGCGCCCTGGCGAAAGCCATATTTAAACTGAGTTCCAGTTCTTGATTGAGCATAAGGCACCTCCCCTCAATTAACGCTCTGATGTCTGCCTGTAGATATGGTGGCTTAATCAGCTTTTTCCAGAGTGCACAGCAAAGGATGTTCATTTTCCCGTGCGTACTGGTTCACTCTGACGACTTTAGTTTCTGCCACTTCGGCAGTAAACACACCACAAATGGCTTTTCCTTCGTAATGTACCGTCAGCATTAACTGTGTTGCGCGTTCAGTATCATAAGAAAAGAACTTTTGCAGTACGTCAATAACAAATTCCATAGGTGTATAATCGTCATTGTTCAAAATAACCTTATACATTGACGGTGGCTTCAGCTCCTCACGGATTTTATCCTCTGCAAGGTGTTCGAAATTTAGCCAGTCGTTAGTGTTCGCCATAATATTCCACTGAAGTGCCCGCTACTTTGCGTAAGTTTCATCCGCTAAGTCTAACATGCCGCAAAAATGATGCGCAGCCTGCAAGGCGATTGATAAAGATAAAACACACTCCCTTCGATACGCCATAGCGTTAACTGCTTCAAAGTTTGAGCAATTATCCCTGGTCGCCGGTCTGAATTTCTTGACCCTGTTTGCAGGTAAAGAGATAGTCTCAGCTAACGGCTTGTCTGTTTTTTCATCAGGTGGCTATTGTTACTCAGCCATCTTCTTTCAATTTTGCAATTCAGGTGAGAGGCATCGTCACATGGAAACGGGTTTTGTAAAATGGTTTAACAATGCCAAAGGATTCGGTTTTATTTGTCCGGACACAGGAGGTGAAGATGTTTTCGCACATTACTCCACCATTCAGATGGAAGGATATAAAACACTTAAGGCCGGACAGAAAGTCAATTTTAACGCCAGCGAAGGCGACAAAGGTAACCAGGCAAGTCTGATTATTCCGCTCTCTGACGCTGAGATCAATCTGTCATAATCCAACGGGCTGCGCAAGTCTCCCCCGCACAGCACGTTAAATAAAGGGGGTCAGGGATATTTACCTTGTGCCAGCCCGCGTACTCTGCCCAGCATTCTTCTTAACAACATTGGAATCGACTGCACTCCCCGCCCGGCAACCGCCGAAGACACAGCAATCGCCAGTGAAGGCTTAGAACTTCGCTGAATCGCTCGCGTAATGACGCGGTGCATATTAACTCCTGACTCCGGTGGGAGTCCGGCCACCTCACGATAAACATCAGCAAAACCCTGCCGGTAAAAGTAATGTTCAATATCCTTTGCCGGAAGCCGGGTCAGGTGATGACGGACCTGTTGCTGTTCTGAAAGTTGACTTTGGGCTACCGTCGCATACTTGTTACCTGCTTCATCACCATCGGTCAGTACATGCCAGGGAATTCCCATCAGACGCGCATATTTCAGCAGCGGTCTGAGTCCCGCCTGAGCAAACTCCACCACATAAATCCCTTCAGAAGTTAACGATAATCCCGACTGACGTGCCAGTTCATTAATCATCCAGACTTCAGTCTCACCCTCCACCAGTAACCAGCAACGACCGAACAATGCAGACGGACGGTTAACCTGAATATGAAAGGTGATTTTACGCAGCTCATCAGCGGGGAGTTGTCCGGCCGATAGCTGACGACTGGTGGTGGATTGCCTGCCCCGATCAAGCCAGCAAATATTCTCCAGTGTGACCATTGAAAGTAGTTCTGCGGAATTCGTAGTGACAATTTTTTGCAACGGTAACAGGCTGAGAAACTCCCAGGTGACCGACAGCATCCTTGGATGTAGTCGTGTTTCAGGATCTTCCAGCAGCAGTATGGGCCGGACCCTGTCAGAAAATGAATCTGTCGCCTGAGGCTGTGCAACCGCCATAAAGAGCGCCAGTAACCAGGGATCTCGCTCATTCCCGGGCATGGCAGAAATACGACGACTAAGATTACTCAGCTGCTGCCAGGGTAATTCATTACGTAACGATAAAATTTCCTGGCGATCGGAGGGCACAGC
>Ga0157363_1003464_pt1 | contig 14261 bp, 5 predicted proteins | sample AttsexASBM1_FD_111477 | JGI IMG/M metagenome (GOLD analysis project Ga0157363, IMG submission 111477) | Fungus gardens microbial communities from leaf cutter ant in Ribeirão Preto, State of São Paulo, Brazil - Atta sexdens ASBM1 | ecosystem: Host-associated > Fungi > Mycelium > Unclassified ...
AGAGAGAGAGAGAGAGAGAGAGAGAGAGAGAGAGACGGCTCGTTTGCGCAACACTGAATCCATTCTAACAATAAATAGAATTGTAAAGCTCGTAACTTGTTCTCGTAAGATTTGTAAGAACGTATCACTGGAGTTATAATTATAGGGATATACGAATAATCGCAAAATGTACGGTTATTCATAAATATCTACGTACGACTAGCAAGCATCTGTCTATAAAGGCACTACATAAGTATTCCAGTCACAAGTTCTTACAAGTCTTACAAGAACAAATTATAATTGCCTTATACGATATTATATTCTGCTTAAAATAAATTCATCTTACGAAGGATATATCTATGTGAAGGTGTAATTTTTTATTCGTTTTTCACAATTGCTACGCACACGATTGCTACATATGATCCAAAGTTAATTGATGTTATTAAAATAAGTTATTAATATAACACAAATTGTATTATATTTTTGTATACATTAATCGTTCTTGTTTAACTAAAAATGATTGTGCAATCAAATTGATGTCAGTATGTTAAAGTCGAATGTTGATTGACATTTCTGTCATCTTTATGACCTCGTCATAATTATTTTTATAGCTATTGAGCATTGTGCGAATATATTTCTACAACATTTCTTATCGTTTTTCTAATTCTACATCGCATACATATTATCGTGGCCAAAATTGAAACATAATGTCTTAGGATAGGGAGGTATGATCAATTCTATATGTATAGCTTATATATTAATGTTTATATTGTAAACAAAGTATATACATATGAAAATTATTTGTAACATTCTATTTTTATTGAATAACACAACATTTTTATAGTTTATTTGTTATTATTTTACTTTATTTGTTATTATTTTTATTGATATGAATTAAAATTAAAGAAATAATGACTAAAAATATAAATATATTTGTATAAGTACTTTAAATATTTAAGATGATTTATGCAAAGTTTCATTGCGATTCACCGATTAATTACAATGATTTAGAATAAATATTTTGTATATTTACAGGACAATTAATTTCTCCATCGCAATATAACTTTACATAAATCATCTTGAATAAAATAAATAAAATATTTATATACTAAAAAAAATTGAGACTTTAGTCACTATTTTATTATTTCCATACGTTTCTATTAGAGCATACAGATTAAAAAAAGTACTTCTTCTTATTAAAATAATTTTTAATCTAAATGATAAATCGTTATTAAAAATTCTTTGTATAATTATTTTTAAAGTCCGATCTAGAATAATTTGTAATTTCTTCATTATTTTTTTCATTCTGAAATATATATCGAATTTTTTTATTATTTTGAATTATCGAATCATATCTCCTTAACGATCATTATTATATATTAAGCGTTTCACGTAACATTTACAACGTTCGCGTGTATCATTTCATCCTTGTTTAATATTTGATGACAAGAAAGATGAAATGATGCTCACGAGCGTTACAATCGTCTTGACAATTTTGGATATGTGTAAGTATATACAATAATATATATATTTATTGTACTTTCCGGTTTTGCATCGATTCAATGTAGAATTAGTCAGAAGTTAGAAGATAATAGAAATCTTATAAAAATATTGCTCAGTTAGTATAATTAGTATAAAAATAATTACAATGAGGTCGAAGATAGATAAAAATAACAATTAATATTTAATACAAATTTTTCATTGACGCATTCATTTATCGATTCGACTAATTAATATATTGGGTTGTCCGGAAAGTTCGTGCCGATTTTGAAGGAGAATTGAAACGCAAAAGATTTAAATTTTAGTATACATTTATTAAATTTAAATCTTTTGCGGCATAAACTTTCCGGACAACCAATATTTTTGCTGGATGTTAAATATTAAGGAAGTTGTAAGGTAAATGCAATAAAGAATTTCTTAAGAATTACTTGAAAAAAATTACAGATTATTTTAAATTGCATTTAAAAGTAATACAAAAAAATAGAGACAGTTTACTAGGGATCAAAAGTTATTTAATAAAAAATATTTTTTAAACTTATACTCTAATAGAAATATAGAAAATCTCAAAAAGAAACATAGAAAAATATAATATAAAATAATTAATAATAAAAATCTCTTTTTTATATATAAATATTTTATGAATCCAAGAATATTTATGTAACGTTACATTGAGATGCAGAAATTAGTTGCTCAGTAAATAAATAAAATATTTATTTGTTATAAATTAATTGATAAATCTGAATTTTGCATAAATTATTTTTAATACTTAATAGTAAGTACTTAAATGAAAAAAAATGTTTTAATTATTATTTTAGATTAAGTTAAAAAAAGAGAGATAGTACAAATATATACCCTTCTTTCTCGTAGGATTTTGACAAAAACGCCTCTTGACTCTTATTATAAATAACTTATAATGTGAATAAAAAAAAATTAAATTTACCAAATAATCTTTATTGTAATTGTTATTTAAAGTAATCTCATTTCAAGAAAAATTAAGACATTCCGATCTTAAAAATAATTTTTTTCAAAATTAAATCTTTTCTTTTAACTCAAGTTAATTCAATCTTAACTTAACTTTTATTAAGTTAATTTTTATTCCTTCAACTTTTAACTTAATTTTATTAATTTTATAAGCCACTTTAACTTAATTCACTTCAACTTAATTCACAGTTAAAGAAAAATATTAACTTACCTAATCCTGATTATTACTTTGACAACATATGTCAAGATCAAGATTACCGGAGCTGCTTCCCCTGTTCTAAATATTTTCCAAACATTTTGTATCAGGTAACAATAAAACTGATAATTATGAAATGTTTTTTCTATTACACGAAAAGAAAGTCAGATAAATAAGCTGTTTTCTTAAATTTTGAGCTGCCTTGATTTAATCCTGCATGGAATGATATGCAGTGATATGCATTGAGAAAAATTTCTGGTTGAAAATAAACGACCCAACAAAAAATTTTCATCATATCATATCAGAATTCTGGTTATCTCAAGATAGAATTAAAATTATAATAATAGATTTAACCAGAGAATTCCGATTTATCCATTTTCAATCAGATCGTTCCAACCAGACTTAATGCAACCAGACTTTTTTTTCATGTGTTAATGCATCTGTTCATAAAAACACTCTCGTCATTTAGCATTCTCTGTAACTCGATAACATTATTGAACTGAGAAGTAGATCCGCATTTCGTTACGCTCATAAAATCGAGCAAACTCCAGCTTTTTACAGATAATTTTTATTAATAATTATATAATTAAAATCGTACGGACTGTGAGAAGAAAAACCACCTTCGCGACGTACAAATTGTTTGTCGCGGAAAACTTTTTGTGATCCTTAGAAGCTTCAATATACCGAAAAGCAATCGATTATCGATTCCGTGATTCGCCAGTGGAATCGCACAGGCTCGTGGATGATTACCTCGGAATATCCTGTAATGACACGACGAAAACAAAGAGATCGAGCATCTCGGGGCAGAGGAAAAAAAGAGGAGCGAGAAAAGGGAAACGACGGAACGGATGGTGAAAAAACGGAATAGGAATGATTTTGCGACGATAAAATGTCCGCGCAGTCCGCCATCACCGGACTGGTTAAACAGGTTATCGGTTTATGGCTGTCGTAAAGAGATTTTAAATTTCGCGGCACATGTGCATTCCGCGCCGCGGTGCTTCGCCTTTTCTTTCTTTCATTTTACCGAGTTCATAACGTCGCGCGCTGACGGTTGGACCAATAGGAAACGATCTCTCGATTACGATGAGCATACCCACGGAGCTACGTGTGTACTTTCTCATGAGTAAAACTCCATTCTCGGCATCTTAATTTCTTACCAATCTCATCCGCGATCTTTGTCCCGTGATGAGACCCTGATATTCTATAATAAGAGAAAAACAGTGATTATACAGCAATTATAAAAACAACTATACAAGTTTTATACGTATAATTAAAGTAGTTTAGATAATTAAATGAAGTACCTATATAGTTATAACTATACTTAATAGTTCGTTCAATTAAAAAACAATAAAACAATACTTTGGTTCTATATATAAAACTTGTATAATTGTACGTTTATAATTGCAAATATGCCTTTTTTTAATAAATATATTTCGCCCATGCGAGTAATTAACATTTATAATTCTAATAGTAATAAGCACATGCCAATATGAATACAATTAAAGTTGTTAAGAAATAGTATTAAGACAGAAAGATTATTTAAATTATTGCTGTATTTGTCAATATACAATACAATTAAATTTCTTTGTATTTCCTCAAAAATATACAAGGTGTAAGAAAAAAATTATTTTTCTCTAAAAAAAGAAAAAAAAAGAAAAAGAAAAAGAAAAAGAAACAAATTTGAGAGAATCTCATGAACGATCAATCTCTCTCTTTAAAGGTATAAAGCATAGACATATCGTAGGGGGAGGTAAATGTAGGGAAACTTTTTCGAAACAAAAATCTGCAAGTACGCCTTTCAGCAAAGACCTAAAGAGCAAAAATGCGTTCTTGCGATTGCATACGATAGCTCATTCTCATTTGGTGCGTGGCAATAAGAAAATCCGTTTATAGTAGATATTTTATTTCCAACTTAGGAACTGAAATGCCCATATATAATAAAAAATATTTGTATCGTAATAATTACTATTAAAGTGGGAAAACGAGGGTTATACTAAAATCGCTTTACTAAGTATACAAAATGAAGAGAAAACTCGCAAAAAACGAAAAACAATCGTAGACTCTTCTTCTCGAAACATTCGAAGATTCTCCCGCGACTCACTCTCACTCATTCATCGGCACGTTTATTCCGTACACTCTCACGCGCGCTAAAAAAAGGACTCGAGATTTATAAAACAATCGCGGTAACAGAATATAAACGAAAAATCATATAAAATCTTCCACGTGGAATTCTTTGCACATTGTAATTATTCTCCTTAATCTTTTTTCTTTTCGATTCGCGTCTACCTTCTTAGTTTTTCGACTGCAGTTAAGGGGCTCGTCAAAAGCATGTACAAATGACCGTCGCTATCTAATCAGTTTTTTTTTATGGCACGTATTCTCATAAAAGCCTTTCCCTTTGCGGAGACTCGACGACGACATCCGCTTTGCCGTCCTCTTCGTCCATCCTTGCAGCGTTCGCTTTCCTCGCCGCTGCAGCATTGTACGAACCCCGCGATATTACAGTGAATCGTAATCATAACGGAGATTCGTATACTCGACTACCTCCTTCTTTCCTCTTTTTATACATACGCTAGAACCCGTGGAGTTTTCCTTTAACTTTTTTGTTTCTGTATATATTTATCAGACTTGGACGTGAAGATCTATCTTAAGATTGTGTATGTAGTTCTTTCGGGCGATCGCGCCAAAGATCCACTGGTACCCAACAACGCCCGTTAAAATTTTTTCGAAAAAGACTTACAATAGAATTTCTTCGTCGCATAGCACCATGTCGAAAAGCGACGCGACGCGACGGCGTAGTCGCGACGCGCCCGGGTCGCCGGAAGTCAGCCGCGGTCTTACAAAAATAACAACAGTGGTAGCGTCTCATGTCCTGACCCTTCGCGCTGATCGATAATCAATATCGAATTCTATTTCTCGACTCGTTGAATACCACTGGAAGGCTATTGTTAATCAGCCGCGGTCTCGCAATCGGCGCCGCAACGCCTTTGTTATCACGAAAGAACCATCCGAAAAAACGTGAATAATTCATACTCTTGAAAGACATCAATATAGAAATCTGATTTTCTTTTTTTTCGCTAGAACGATCCGAAACGACGGATCTTTCTTCCTCTTGTACGTCTTAGGATTACGAATGCTTTAACGTTATTCTCATATTTATTAGTATTCTTTTGATCAGAGTATCCTAAAACGAACAAATTCTATCAATATGCCTATATTTAACATGGATATACCGTCGGTAATTTTTTAAAATCTGTTTCCAAAGTATTGTGGTGGCCCGCGATGTTCGATCACGTTTAGTAGCGATCGCCTAACAAGTAATTAATTGATTGCACGCGGTTCCGGATGCTTTTTACAGAGATAAAACGAAAAGCTTACATCGCGCGCTCCCTCACGTTGACACGTTGGCGCGTTAGAAAACGAAAGATCGTCACAAATGTCTTCCGAGCGAAAAAAGAGACCATCGGAAATGTGAAGAAAAATATCGTTTTCTTTCCTCCGAAGGAAAAACAGCGATACGACAATCGTTGGCCACACGAGCAAGACAGCCTGTGTACACTTACTAAACTTAACTTTCTTACGTAATATGTTGAGAGATAATGTATTTGTCTAGCTTAATGATTTACGTAGTTTATATACATTATATACATGTCGCTGCTATAATATTGCATACGTGCGCTTATATCGTTAGAGGTGACTATAGAGCAGTGTGTATGTGATTGTGTACGAGTTTCTTTTTTTATTATAATGAAAATTGTCTAGCTTATACACAGTACATTGGGTTTTCGCGAGCGTTACTACATAAGATTTACTCCGTTACACACAGTAAACAATTATACATTCCGGTGATCCGCCAGCTATACGTTCGCCATAGTTCTTTTCTTTTTTCTTTTTTACGCATCGGGTTTATCACATGGTGCGTTCAAAATAAATCAAAATGTACACTTGCGAAACGAAAACCGAAAATAAGGACTCGAAGACGAATTTGAAATTAACGATAATGATATTTTTTTGAAAATATATATATCTAAATATGTGAAGAAAAGAAAAAGGTAATTGCTCTCAGGAAGAATTTTTTTCAACGACAGAACGAGACATCAGGAAACTCTAGCATAGCACAGGTAATGCAAGTTTCCAAATCAGAATATTTTGTCTTATAACATTAATTGAAAATCAAAAACGCGCGTAAACAATTTATATAAAATAAACATATAAAAATAACGATTTTCTGTGGATTCCATCGACTGTCTCTCTCCTTGAATAGCAATACAGTTTGTGTCATATTTTTATCACAGCATCTTTTTCTTAATATCGATAATCCTCTAGAGTCTCGTGCAAGTACGAATCAAGAATCTAATTTCGGAAAAAGGGTTTGTAATATACTCGCACATATTGGATATAACGTTATAGTACGTTATTATTTAAAAATTATTTTAAAAATATTAATTATATATTAAAGCTTATTAATTATATCAAACCGAGCGACAAAATGTTATGCGCGCATAACAAGGCCCACATATTATTGCATTTCACCAAATGTGTAATTGAAATATTTCTAACTAATGATATGAAATATATCATAATTTGAATACATATTTTCGTTTTCATTATAACATCTAAACTTAGTGTGACCGATACTTCATTTTACCTTTGCGCGAGACCTTGTGGAATTATCTTTGTTCTATCATGAATAAACACTGTGAATAATTTCGTCTTGTTGCTTTAATCGAATAAAAACAACATAACTGAACATATAATTTGAACAAATCGCATCACTCTCATCATTATATCGCGTCATTTGCTGATATACATTTCGACAGCAAAGAAGTCCGACGGATCCTTGTCTCTCTAGTAATCAAAGCGTCTTTCGCTATGCCGGAAACCCTAAATGTTGAGATCCCATTGTCTATTTAGACGTTGGAGCGGCCGGCTGTTGATGCGGCGGCTGCCCCGTCATCCCCGTCAGTCTTGGTTGCGAGGAAGCAAGTAATTCCTTGTAATATGCGTTAAATTCCGGCGGTAAAAACGACGACGTGGTGGCAGCAGCTGCGGTGGCCGTGGGCGGAATCGGCGGTGGGAACAAACCGTTATAGAACGTGGAGTAGTACATGGGGTCCAGAATTGGTAGGAACTTGCCGGACGCGTTTGGCAATTGTGGCAGAGGAAAGGGAGCAGAATTATTTTGCGGTACCGTCGATACGAATCCCGATGGTATGCTCGGTAGACTATGTCGCCGCACAGTCTCGTTTTGTCTGGATTCCTGATGATGATGATGTTGCTGCTGCTGCTGCTGTTGCGCTGCCAAAGATGATTTCTCGCCTTCACTAATCCTACGATGTTGATGATCCCTACCGGCCTCCGCAGCCGCTTTCCTTCTATCAATGCTCATTTGTTGTTGTGGTTGCAATGTCGTTGCCTGAATTCTAGGAAATGAACTTCCACTATGATTCAAATGATTCAGATTGGGTACGTTTGGTATGATGGGATGACTTGGCTTCCTTGGTGTGTACGGCGAAATAGGCTCATTTCTCACCGTATACTTTCCGTTCACTTGTTGCTGCGATTGTTGCTGTCTCATTTGCACGCTACTTATCGTTCCTATCGCATTTTTATTAGGTGGACTCGGTATTTGAACATGAGACGATATGACGTGATGATTGTTTTTGTGCTTGGGATTCACTAGCGTAATCTCGAGGTTATTCGACGCGATAGTTCGACTGTCAATTACATTTTGGTAGGCAGGGAAGGGTATTCGCTTTGGACAGTCGACGACAGATCTGTCCGACAATTTGTCCTTAACCACGGGTGAATTCCGTACGTCCAGATTTAATGGATTAGGCCTCTGCACTACAGGTACTCTGACTATTTCTAGACTGGGCCTAGGGAACGTCGGTTTCTCGTTCTTTTGCGTCAGATCGAGAACACCTCCTTGTCCGATGTCGTTGCTGGAACTCATTTGTGGATGTTGCTGCGAGCGTTGTTGCTGCTGTTGTTGATGCGGATGCGGCGAGTGATATTTTGGAGGAGAGTTCAAAATATCTTTGGGATTTCCATAAACCATCCTTTCATTGTGCATAAATATTGACCTTGATTGTGTCACCTTTGGTAATAATAACCTGCCATTTGGAATATTTGGTGGAACGAAACGATGGCTTGATTGTTGCACAGACGAAATGGTTGATGGTACGACGTTCGCATTCGCATACAGTTGCAATAGCGCGGTATTGTTCGAGCTACCGAGATTTATTATTCGACTGTTTATCATATTATTGTTATTCATCATGCTAATATTATTATTATTGTGATGAACTGGTAATTGTTTAATCGTTGGTATTCGCGGCGGATGATTTTGATGCTCATGCGGCGACGGTAACATATGTCCTATGTCGGGTGTCACAGTGACGGATATCAATTTAGGAATGGAGTTGGGCGTAACTGGAAGTGGATACGGCGAGATCGACGGTTGCTTCTCTTCAGTAGACTTCATTGTAGCAGGCAAGGATGATGGCGATTGCTGCTGTTGATGTTGTTGCGGCGACATACCAACACAGCTTTGAATTACACTCGGTCGCACGTCCAGATCGACGGCGGTAACTTCGAGACCGCCTTCACGCAAAATCTCGAGTTTACGTTTCTTAAAGCTGGGAATGATTATTTTGTCTCGACTCGTGTCATTCTCATTTTCAAGGTCAATCACTTCAGGTGATCTGGAGACTGGTGGCATTATCGTCTTTTCCGCGAATTTCTCGCCGCCGAATAGTGGTATATTTTCCTTGCCTTGTGCCAGCAAAGTTGTTTGCTTGGGATCCAACTTGATCTCCTTCATATCCTTCTCAGGTGGAGGCGTTAGAGTGACAACCGTCGACACGTTTGCCGCTACACTAGTCACAGGCAAGCCTGGTGGCGAACACGATGGTGGAACTTGTTGGGATATCAAAGGACTGTTGAGCTGCCTCTCCAAGACACTTTGATTGTTACTGGTACCATTCGTCGGTGTTGTGGAGGGTGTGCTATTGGGCGTCGAGATAGATGTATTGGAGGATGGCGGTGGACTTGGCAGTTGGCTAGCTTGCTGGCTGGAAGGTGTCGCATTATTGGCGATTATTGTATTCAAAGATTTCAGACGTTCCGGCTTCACTCGCACGCTACGTAACGAGGATGTCTTGCCAGTTTCGGCTTTGGGTTTCTCACTCAAGAGTAAAGTCTGCAAGCGGGAAAAGATATGGTATGAAAAAATTAAGTTGCATTAAATATAGTTTCACGTTAATTAAATTTATGTTGCCAATTACCGTTGTTGTTGCTGACATTATTGGTTGTAAGGGTGATGTTGTGGTCGCAGGAATTACATCTATTGGTGGAGGTGTCTCCGACATATAGAGCTCGCTCGATTCCTCCTTGATGTCTAAATCTTCGGATGCACTCATACTCTTGGTACGTCGTCCGAGATTCAGTCTCACTTTTGTTTCTTCGCCTCGCTGATACCTTTCGTAAGGTAATAATAATCTGCAGATACAACAAAATCTTTTTATAATTTAAACACATTTATAGGGGATAATCTATATTTAAAAAATATTTAAAAAATTTGTAAATATTTGTATACAGGGATATTAATGCTCGAATAAAAACAATTGCGTGATAAGAATCCGCTAAAATACTTTACCTTTCGTAGTGTCTACGTGTAATAGTCGCTGCGCTAGTAGAACCCGTGTTACCACCGATGTCATCGTATATGGTCTTCCAAAGGCGCCCAGCACTGACAGAGTCATAACCACCAAGCATTTGCACTTTTGTATAGAACAGGAACAGATCGACTATGGAGAAAAAAAAGATTATTAGAGCCGTAAGCACGAAATAATTGTGATATATAATTTGCGAGAAGGAAACCCTGCTGTCTTAGCTCTTTGCAGTCTGGCAGCCAAATTGCTACCGGAATTGCGCGAATAGAAATTCGAAAAATCAGAGAAACGGTCTGCCCTTCCGGTGGCAAGACCGGTCATCGGATAGAAAATCCGAGGAAAAATAACAAGATACTGACTCTGCCTGTAGCCCAGCAGTGGCATCTTTCCGACCGGCGTACCCCGAGAGTTCATAAAACTCTGCACGTCGGTGATGAATTTCTTTTCTTCCGCGCTGGTCTTCCTTTCGCTCCGTCGTATCCCGGACAAGGGCGGTCTTCCGACCGTGGGTATCACTAGACTGGTGATCGCCGATGTACTCTTCGATGTTGACGCTACTGAAGCTTCGCTCTCGTTCGAGGATTCGCCCGGCGAAGCGCTGCGCTTTTTACGTTTTCTTCGTGGTCTACCTTTTAATTTCGGCGCTGAAAATCACAAATATCGTCACATTAGATTTAAATTGCACATAATTTTAATATGTTTTAATTGAGAAAAAAGTCAGCCTTAACTATACAAATATGCGTCGTAATATAACGATCGTAAGATATATACTCATTACTAATGACGATAAGAATAACAATCGCAAAATATTTGATTTCTTCTTCTCGACAAACAATTTGACGAGATTTGTAAAATTTATTATACTGAACAATTATCAAAAAGCTTTCATATTGTATATTTGTATATTGTATATTGTATATTATATTGTATACTATTAGAGGTGATATACATCGTAGTTTTCTCAATATATGATTACCCAAAGCTTCATTGATGATCTGTTACCAACAGATCATCAATGAAATTCACTCATAAATTTGATTTCTTGGTTACCTTTAATATTTAATCATATTGAAAACGGGCCTAATAATCATTTGCGATATACAAAATAAAATTCGTAGATAATAGATTAAGAATCAATAAATAAATTAGTTTCTTTTCAAAATATTGAATAGTAAACATGAACCAAATATTGTATAAAAATTTTTGCTGTATACTATCATGTTTTTCTCATTAAAAATTATTATACAATTAAAAATTATTATACAATTAAAAATTAATATACAATTTAATAGCATTTGTATTATCTCCAAAGTTTCTGTTTTTCCAAGTGTATTTCACACTTTAATTTTAATTAAAAAAGATTTTATTATAAGGTTTTATTGTTGCCATTAGTTTATTATTGTTAGTTCGTTTGGTTTTTATTTGAACTTCCGTAATTAATATCTTCTTGCATAAAGTATAAAAATACATTTTTTAGTACTACGTATTAATCGTTTTCATAGTTCCTGCCAGTTTATTTATTTGATTGGAATGGTAAAATTCAGAATTTTCCACGGTTTTTTCCACCCACTCGACTTTTCTAGTTAACTCTGCATGCTGGTCTGTTCAAATTTACTATACAATCATATTGTTTGGATCAATAATTAAAAAGCTGTAAAAAATAAAAAAAATTTCACAGAAAAAAACTTTTATATTAACCTTTAGTACAAACGATGGATCGTTTGTGTCCTGGATTAATTTTCACTTTCACAAATATACAAAAATTATTAAGTGATTCTTATATACTTCAATATTTTTTAGAAAGTATTTTTAGTAAATATTTTTAGAAAGTACTTGCAAAGTTGTATGTGTGTTTTTAAGAAAAAAGGATAGGAATCATTATTTTGCCAAGTGCTTCTAGTATTTCCAAGGAAAGAAATGCACAAAACACGAATGAGTGCGAATGAATTCAATCTTGTGTATCATACTAAAGATTACATAAATTAAGACTTAAGCGAAGAAAGATTAACAGCGAAGGTATCAAATATCAGAAAAAAATAAGCAAAATGACAAAATAAAGGACGAGCTAAAGCTAAATGTTAAAGCTAAATGTTAATTATAATTAGCATTAATATCTAGCTAGCCTTTTATTTTAATTATTAACCTAATTGCGCTTTGATTTATACTCGTATTCATAGTCAGGCCTTATATTTAAGGCTTCCTTAAATTTATCTTTATAATACTCTAGATACTCTACGAATTATTTCATTGGCTGCTGAGCATCTAAAGATAAATTTAAGGAAGCCTTAAGTACAAAGTAATGTTTCATCAAGGTCAAGAAATTCAAGAAATCTTGTCTTGGTTTTGTCTTGAATCAAAACAAGAAATTGGAAATTGATTTTAAGACAAGACAAGAAATTGTTATCAAGACCAAGATTTCTTGATAATAAATCAAAAAATTTCTTGAATTTCCGTGACAGTTTCTATTTTTAATATTTTATTATTTTAATATTTTATTATTTTATTTCTGATTTGAAAAGTTTAGAATAAGTTAGATTTTAACATTTTCAATTGCATTTATTGGTATTTATAACAGGTTATAACAGATAATAGAAATGTATATTCGTACATTTTCACTAAATAGTAAAATAGCATTATTGAATCGATTATTGAAAAAATGAAATCCCTGTCTATGATCTAATCAAATTAAATTATATTCACCGATACATTCTTATTGTACCAGATATTAACTTTTACATTTTTGTAAAGGAATATATATAAAATTAATATTGCGAGATTACTTGCAAAAATATATTACGTATAAACATCTGCATACTTCTACTAATAGTATCAATTAAATCAGGAATGATTAAAAAATATATAGTAATAATAATAATTATTATTATATCTAATAATCTTAGGAATCTAATAATTTGAAATAGTTACATTTGATAGCAGCCTCATGATATTAAAAATGATAATTTAAGAAATATTTTTAATCTTTATTAATAGATTTGACATAATAGACATTATAGGAACACTTTTAAACCATGAATTTAAACATAGTAAACTACGAGACGACTTGACATTCAATTTGTATCTGTTTTCTTATTATCTCTTACAAGATGACGTAGTCAAAGAGCCACAAGAGTCCTTCTTAAAAAAAATCAAGAAATTTCAAGAAATTCAAGTTTCTTGAATTTAAGATAAAAAATACAATGTCAAGAAGTAGTCAAGACAAGAAAAACGAATTTCTTATCTTGAAAATCAAGAAAAGACAAAAGAAATGCTCTTTAAGACAAGAAATCTTGTCTTGATGAAACACTAGTACAAAGTCTGACTATGAATACGGGCATTAGTTCCTTATTTTCAATTAATCAGAGAAAAAAATGTTTAAATAAAATATTAGTAAAGAAATAAATTATATTTAGAATCAAACACTCAAATTCGAACGGACCAGCGCAGTGAGATTAAGATGTGTTACGATGTGAATTTAAGTACGTAACATTATTGTAGGTAGACACACGCGACGAATTAAACAAACTTAAACAAATTCCATGTAAAATAATTTGGGTTTCAAGCATTATAATAATGTTTCAAGCATTAAAGTCGTAAATACGATAGTAAGACACATAAACACGATAAGCACACGTGACCTGTTGAATACTTTGTAGTGACTACAAGGTCGAGAAGGTATTTATTTATTTGAATGCGGAACAACACACACAAAATGTTATCGACAGATCGGGACGTCTGTCGAAATAACTCGAAAGTTCATAGTAACGCTATTTGTAACACGATCGATTCTCAACTTTAATTTATTAACTTTATTAACTAACTTAACTATTTATCCAATGTTCTTTATAACAAAATCTGCACGTTATAAAATTCAATCAAAGCACGTTTCGTTCATTTAATTAAGATGTACTTTAATGATAATTATCTTGTAA
>Ga0157363_1003465_pt1 | contig 14259 bp, 14 predicted proteins | sample AttsexASBM1_FD_111477 | JGI IMG/M metagenome (GOLD analysis project Ga0157363, IMG submission 111477) | Fungus gardens microbial communities from leaf cutter ant in Ribeirão Preto, State of São Paulo, Brazil - Atta sexdens ASBM1 | ecosystem: Host-associated > Fungi > Mycelium > Unclassified ...
AAAATTAAAACCTCCCGCAAATGATGAGAATTTGGCTCGTAAACTGACATTTTCAATCGAGAATAACTTTATGATGCAGACACAAATCGACTAATGTTTCTATGGGGTTATGTTGACAGATGCTCAAGTTTATTATATGACGTCTATGATCTATTTATTTCGACTACCACTTACTGCTAAAGCCATCTATAGGAAAACGGCGGAAGCAAAGTTGTACATCTAATATTTATCAATTATATTATAGTAAATTGGGAAATTTTCTTATATCAATCATACCATCTTGATCAAAAAGTTCCCGGAATTATCACCAGGTGATGCTCTGAGTCAGCTGATTTGAGTTCTATTTTTTGGTTAGATTGTCACATCTATCATTGACATTCCTACCAAATTTTATTACCATAGCTTAACATTTGTAAAAATTACGCCGTCTTGAGTACATCTATCTCTGCACGCATTTTCGATTTTTTACAGTTTTAAATGAAGTCGAATTTGCAACAATGAGTGAATTTTTGACCAAGAACGAAAGAAATACCATCCAACAGCCATCGAATTCACTTGATATGGCTCCCTGCGATTTTTTTCTGTTCGAGTTCAAGAAACCATTACGGGGAACATATTTTAACAGCCGAAAGAAGGTAATGGAAAAATCGAAGACGGCTCTGATGGCTATACCGACAATAAAGTTCCAGAAATGTTTCGAGAGCTGGATCAAGCGCTGGCATAAGTGCGTTGCAGTCGATGGGGAGTACTTTGAAAGGGACAATATCACTTTTGATGAATAAAACTGTATTTTGAATTTTCTGAATGAATTCCGGGAACTTTTTGATCAAAGTTGTATATGTAGTCACATTAAATAAATATTTTATTATTTTAATTGCATATGAAATAAAAAAATCTTTTGTTACTTGAATTTAGTTTAATCAATTAAATTAAACCTGTTAGTTGTTTAATTGTATAAAATAAATTAATATATAAAACAATGTAATCAATTTCGCATGGACGCGTTACAGCTAATACAATTAAATATCTCTTCTCAAGTTAATTAAAATAAAATTTACTTTATCTAACAATTTTTTATATAATTTATGATCAGTGTATGATTTATAAGCAAATAGAAATTATATGTATTAACATCTGATTGATATATAATATAATTGAAATATACAATTATCTAACAATACATGTATATCTAATGTAAATTTCGTTATAATTAATAAGAATATATCTTATAACTGATTAAAATACTTGATTTAACAATTTTTTTTATAGTTATATAATTGTAAATTATTTATCTAGATGTAATATGTACGTTTAAATATTACATGGATCATATGCATTTGATTTATAGGCAAATAGAAATTATTTTACATTGATTATACATCTGCTTGCAATCATCAATACATTTATTCGCACGAGACGGCTCGAATAACAATTATTGAATGCTAAAGTATTCAGACAACATACGTTGTAGCTCGGCGTTAATGTATTAGATGTTACCACCTCAGAGATCTTAGATTTCAATCTCGTCCATACCATGTATGTACGTTTTAAAAAACTATAAAATATCTGATGCATTATTAATTGTAATAATAAATTAATATTAAACAAGAATTATAATATATAAGAAAGTAGGAGTCAGCGATACTTTGTGTTGCAAGTATAATAATAAAAAGGTTTAAAAGTCCATTCTAATAAAACAATATTTTAATATCCATACGCATGCATTTCGCCTTATTTCAAGTCATTCTCAATGGAAATTTAACATATTAATTCGATTTTGTGCAAAGAAAATAGTGCAACAATCATCAGCACACAATATTTATAAAATATTTACAAAATATTTATGAATATTTATAAGATTTATTTTAAATATTTTGTAAATATTTTTGTGATTTTAGATTGTACAAATTATAAACAATTATTATAAATATTATGAAATATTTATTGTGAATGTATAGTAAATGCTATGAAAATACTTAATAAGACATTATAATCCAAGTAAATAAAAATACTTTTTAGACTACTAATTAGAAATATTTATTTATATTTATCATAAATATTACATATTTAATCTATATTTTAATACTATTTCGAATAAAGCTTCATATAAAATATGTAGGAAATAGCTGTATAATATTTCAAAAAATAAATATTAATATTTATTATAAATATTCTGTGCTGTCCGAGATAGTACCAGTCGTTCAAAAAGATTCTTTAGATTCATATCCCAATTTATTGACTGGAAGAAAACGAGAAAACTTTCATGGATATATATAATAAACTATAATAAAATTAAGGTTATAAAAAATCATCAGATCATTACATCATTCATAATCAAATTCATGATCAATCTTTGTAGTCTATAATAACCAAATGAGCAACAGTCTTCCTAATAAAAAATATTACTTTATTATTTTGGATTAAAATAGTTGTATATAGAAAGTTAATTTTGTTAATAATTATTAATTATGAATTTTACATATATCATGAATTTTACAAAATCATCAAAGTTTATCAATAGATCTGTTTTTATTGCTGCTCTTTTTGAAAGAGAGATTACTATTTTGCTAGTACATACAGTGCAATAAATTGAAGTGAAACAAATTTATTTGTTCACTTTAACTTTGCACCGGTTCAGAGTACAGCAATAATAAAAAACTTAATAATACGCTGTGCGTTTCATCGCTAATTCGAGAAATAAAATCAAATTATAACTAATAAACTACAACGTAAAACAGTCATAAGACATAAGCAGTAAGCAAAATGGCTACTCATAGAGTAAGATCAATAGCGAATCCAATTATTTCCTGTTTTTATTACCATGAGCTGATGTTAGCTGATGTTGAGTGTAAACGAACATGTGATCTGTTTTCTGTTTTTGCACTAGACTGTTCTAAAACTCTTTCTCACTTTAAACAAATATCAAACGTCTATCTATCTCACTTTAAGTTCCAAAAGTATACACTAGTTCAGCAACAGAAAATAGAGCTAAGGAACTTATGCATCGATGCATGAGTCGAAATAATAATGTAGGAATCGAAATTAAATGTCGGTAATTTATCGACATTTTTTTAGTTCTGCTTGGGAGAGAGTGCGTCGAATTTCCTTTTAAGCTGCGTCACAATACCTTATACTGTGGCTGCGTTCGGATTCCCATCTAAGTGCTCCCCGGATGTCATATCATCCTTGTTGTTTATTGAATGTTAAACAAGGTTGACATGACACCTGAGGAGCACCTCAATGAGAATCCGAACTCAGCCTAAGCACAGTATAAGTACTTATACTGTGGCCTAAGGTGGTTCTACAGTAAAGTGCCGAAAATTTAGGGTGCTTTACCAGAGTCTATCTAAAATCACAAATATCTACATAATTTAGATAAAATATTAACAATATTTAATATGCAAAAGGTTGGAATAAAAAGAAATTAATTTTTTATATACTTTGTTTTTGTGAAAATACACTTTGCCATTTCAATATTAAATATAATATCTTTCTAGAATAGCCGATGATTTATTACTTTTTTGTGACCATTACAATCGTAATTTTTTTAACTATTATAATCTCTTTTTTTTTAGAGAAATGTAATGTTTGTAGTTAGTAAAAAAATCGCCTCCGACCTGTCACTAGGTTATACGTTAAAAGTTACATTTTCATTTTTTTTCCTTCTATTTCATCGGTAACTTATTCTAGAATTTTTCACACGTCAAGCTCGGTATTTCAACTTCATTATATTAAAAATTAGTCATTTCTGTGGTAATTCTGTTCTGATTTACTGTTGAACCATCTTAACGGGAAAGCTACGCTGCTATATATACTACAGTCTGAGGTCATTATTGTCGGAGCTGCTTGCAGAGTAGTAACAGGTAACAACAGTTAACACGTCAGCAGCAACCAACACTGCGACTGCCGTGGCAAGACTGGTAAGTGGCAGTTGGTGGCAGTCGGCTGATTTGAATTCGATAGTTACGAGTCGTGGTGTAGTCTTTGGCAGTCTGATTTTCGTGTCGTTTGCGTCGCTCGCAGTGCGGCTTACTGCTTCTCATTCGGCAAATCGAACTATTTGCATCTGCTCTGCTAGCATCTATTGTCAACAGCTGTCTTGTCAAGTCAATTAACAATGGCATCGTACGTAACTGATTTTTACAATAGTAAAAGCATTTTTATCACCGGTGGCACCGGTTTCGTCGGCGTCTGCTTGATAGAGAAACTCTTGCGATGTTGCCCTGATATCAAGAATATTTATTTGCTAATGCGACCGAAGAAGGGAAAGCAGATCATGGAGAGATTGGAGGAATTGACGAAAAACTCGGTAAGTAGCGCATTGAAATGCTTTTCGAATGTAGTTCTCCTACATTCTCGGATAGCCAAGATTGTCGAACAGAAGATTTGTTTTTTTTAATTGAATTTCCAGCAAACGAGAATGGATTGAAATGAATTCAGATTTTCAGAAATATTGATTCACGAATGTTAAAATGAATATTTTTCAATCCTAATAATGCATTTTTATTCATTTATAGGAATTGCATGGAGCATATCTCTATCTATGCCTTTCAATTTAAAAATAATATTAATGTGCAAAAAACCTTTTTGTGTGCAAAAACACACAATTATACTGTTCAATTCAAAATTTGGATAGGAAATGCAGTTTTTCAGTTGCATCCAATTCTAATTGAATCCAATTGAATCCCAAAAAAGTATTCGCTATTTAAAATACGCATTTGGATAGAAAAAAATTTCAATCCATTTTAATCCATTCTCATTTGCTGGGTTTGTATTGTTCATCTTTTCTTTTTTTTTTCAACATGGAAAGAAAAAAAGAGAAAAGATGAATCATACAAGAAATTTAACTAAAAAAATAGATGTAAATGTTTGCTACAAATTTTGTCAGCAGAAAAACTAGAAATTTGATATAGAATCGAATATACAATGGGTGCGTTCAGCAGAATGCAATAATTTTGCAATTATTTTATGATTGTTTACTGAGATAAGATTATTCCTCTAGATCTAAAAGTGTAATAAGCGCGAAAAAACTTCCAACAGTTGCAAAATAAACATTCTGCTGAATGCAGTCAATATTGACAGAATGCTGATACAGCAATTTGACAATAAAGTATGAGGACTAACAAATTAATGACATAGCATGTGAAACAAATCAAAAGTTTGTATTTTATTGCTGCACTTAATTGCTTAGAATTTTATAAAAGCTTTAAACAAATATAAAAATATCTGTTCTCTCTCTCTCTCTCTCTCTCTCTCTCTCCATAGCTAAACTAATATACAATACATTTAAAATAAAATATGCGTATATTTTAAATCTTACAAATGCAAAAAGGGAAATTCTAGTATAGTCATCAAATGCAGCAAAATAAATCTTGATTGTACTTGTTATACAGTTTAACATAGATTAACAGCATAAGTAGAGCAAATCTATGTTTGACAGATTCTGCTTTATTTCTGTTAGCAATCTGCTATCAGATTGTATTTTGATATTTAGATTCAGTTTCACAACTCATGGTTAACTCTTAACCAAGGTTTAATTTATTTTTTATCTCTTTCTAATGCTAGAATTCGAAAGAAATGAGAAATAAATTAAATCTCGATTAAGAATTAACCATGAGTTGTGAAACTGGGCCTTAATGTTAATGTTAAATAATGAAAATCTGTAACATATGTTAAAAGCACTACAGATTTTCAGTATGACAATGTAGAAATATCAGTTATATAATCTGATAGTAAATTAATAACAAAAATTAATAACTCTGTCAGCAAAACACAAGCTTAATACGGATTTAGTTGATATCAATTTGCTAGCAATTTTTGACCAAATTTGTTATCAATCTGTTAGTATATCATAGACAATTTACTTACCGAGTCATAACTCACTTCTACATAGGTCTTTAATCGAATAAGAGAGGAAAAACAAACCGATTTATTTAAAAAATTAATCGCAATTGCCGGAGATGTTAGTAAAGAAAATTTGGGATTGTCTTCACAAGATCGAACAATTTTAATAGATACAGTAGAAGTCGTTTTCCATTCAGCCGCTACGTTGGACTTTGAAGCCGATCTAAAGACTACAATAAATATTAACTTATTAGGAACTCGCAGAATCGTCCAACTCTGTCGAGAGATTAAAAGACTCAAGGTAAACCGATATTCTGAAAAAATATTTTATAAGCGCTTATTCTTTCATTTTTGAATACAGATTTACCTTTATTTATTTATTTTAATGTTTAATTATTTATGCATAATTTTCTAAATTCAATGTTTGCTATTTTAGGTGCTGGTTCATGTTTCTAGTGCGTATGTTAATGCAGTATTGCACAACGTCGATGAAATAATATATCCTGCGCCAGCGGACATAAATACAATTTTGAAACTAGTTGATACACTAGATGATGCTACCTTAAATTCCAAAACACCAGAGATATTAAAAAATCATCCAAATCCTTATACATTCACCAAACATTTGGCTGAACACGAAGTATTAAACGGAGGCTTTCCAGCGACTATCGTTCGTCCTTCGATGAGTAAGTTTTCATTTAATGACATGATATGAGAATTATATCATTATTATGTTATATCATTATTATTTATGTTGCTATATTTAAAAAAATTTTATATAAATTCAGTAGCGGGAGCATGGAAAGAACCAGTTCCAGGATGGACAATATCAAAGAATGGACCACAAGGTTTTATATTAGGTGCCAGTAAGGGTATCATAAGAAGATTGCCAGTTGCAAAACATCTTATTTACGATTACATTCCAGTAGATATGGTCGTAAATAGTTTGATTGTCGCAGCTTATAATGTTGATCGTGACAGGTAATTTTGAAAAAATTTTGCACATATTTTACTTTATAGAAGAGACATGCACTTTCTTTAAATTATGATATTTAAATTATAATATTTAAGTTTCGTAATCTGTAATTTTAGCGACAAAGGGTTAAAGGTGTATCACTGTACATCTAGCACGTGTAACTCTTTCAAATGGGAGTCTATAGAAAAGGAAATTAATATCTATTTACACAACTATCCGATACGAAGCGCTGTTTGGTATCCATATCTCAAATTTCTACCATCGCTCTTTTTGTTTAGAATCTCGGCTATCTTTGTTCATTTCATTCCTGCTTATATTTTGGATGCAATTACACGATTATGCGGAGGCCGTCCTATGTAAGATTCAATATTTCATATAAAGTATATATCGATTCATTATGAAACTTCTTTTTGAATGAATGTATCTTTCTTATTTTTTCAGTCTAGTTCGTTTGCATACAAATGTCAATAGATCATTAGAACGCCTTGAGAAATTTATCTTTCAAGAATGGAGATTTAATAATACGCGCTTGTTGCAGTTACACGAATCATTATCACTAGAAGATCAAAAATTATTTACCCTTGATATGAGACCATTAATCTGGAAAGACTATTTTACAGATTTGATACAAGGTGTCAGAACATATCTTCATAATGAATCTCCAAAATCTTTACCGAAAGCACGTTCCAAACATAAAATGTAAGTATATTTGTTGAATATATGATTACGTAATCAATGATTATATATTTATAGCAATTGACATTTATATTTCAGTCTTACGATTGCTCATCTGGGTTTACAAGCTGCTCTGTTAGGTTTGATTTGGTGGCTGGTTAAAGTTTTATTTGCTACAACGTGGACAAAAACTGGTTTAGTTGTACCAATAATATATATGCTGTTTGATCAGTTATAAATATTAAAATATACTATATTCCAGTATAATCTGATAATCTATAAATGTAATATTATATTTGAATATATTTTCATTTATTCATACATAGAATATATATATATATATATATATATATATATATATATACATAAAAATATTTTTTTATATATATATATATATGTGTATATATATATATATATATATATATATATATATATATATATGTGTGTGTGTGTGTGTGTAAATAAAATAATTATACGTTTTTGTGTAATTATGTTTATAACTATAATCTATCATGATGATATTTTGTATTTATGTTTGAAGTTATTATTAACATCCATAATTTTTATTATAAATATTTAATCTGGACTAATTGAAAATAACTAATTGCAAACATTGATTTGCAGTTTATTAAATAATAATAATGAAAATCTACAATAAAGAATGATTCCATCAAAGTTTTATCAAAATATTAAAGTATATTTTTCCATTATTTTTATTAACTTTCCAAGGATTAAAGTATATTAATTATCTTTAAAGTGCTATATATGTATATATAAATATACATATATATATATATATATATATATATATATATATACATAAATATTTTATTAAATTTTTGGGTGTTTAATGTAATTGATACGAACAATATTCACTCTATTATACTATTGCAAGATTTCATTATACAAATTTGTTACTAAATTTATTACATAATATATATAATATATATATATATACATAATATACATAATATATATAATTATATACGGGACATATTTTTAATATAGTTTTGTATAATTATATATGTAATCATTTATATAAAATTATGAAACATGTTTTACCAGGAAAGGGAAAGATATTGGAACGACATAGAAATGAAGATATGGAGATAAATGTATAATTAATACGAAATATATAATTAATACTAGATAAAACGAATTATTAAAGGATAAATGTTTAAAGACAACTCATTGCAGTAAACAGGCTCACCTGCTTGCAAGCAGGTGTGCAAGTTGTGCATTGCATAAAGGTGTATTAATAAGGAGGACGATAAATTAAGTTCTAAAAATCCATTTTCCATTCCTAACACTAATTCCATGTATTTACTTTCAGATTTAATTTCTTCCTAAATGAATACTGTAAATTTTTTCTCTAACGTTAAAGAATTGAGAAATACTCAAATGAATGATAGTCAATTTAGATATACCATTTAGATATATCATTATCTTTATTTCTAAAAAATAAAAGTTCTTTGTCACTTGTGTGTAAGATCTCACCCCATCCTCGCATCATTAAGGTGATTGTATCGCAAAATGACTTTTTTAAAATTTGAAGCTTTTACTATTCGAAGATAATGATATTCTCACATACATATGATTGAAGGGGGGGGGGGGAATCAGGCATGTTCAAAAGATAATTGTATTTGAAGATACTTTTAATATGTGCTACAAGGAAATTTCCTATGACAGACAAGGAGCGACAGTACATTTTATAGCGCAAAAATGATATTTAGAAATTCACTCAAAAACTAAAGGACTATAGACTAATATAATACGAATCTTAAACCGAAGAAAACGAGGGATAACCGGATAAATATTAAATAAAAAGTTGCTTTACTACTTTACTAATATCCACTTCGCTTATCAATTCATTCTTAAATATCATAATGGGGCGCACAATGGGGAAATAAAAATTACTGTGACGAATTAAAAATTATTGTTCAAAAATTGCGATCTGCGGCAATTTTTGAACAGTAATTTTTTTTTATTTTTCGGCACTACCGAATGGTGTTTTCATGCGCTGGCGCTTTAGGCAATTGCCTCCTCTCCCCCCTCCCCAGGGGCCGCTCTTATGCATTACAACCATGTTAAAAGGGATACGCTCCTGTTTAGTTAGCATTAGTAGAATCGAATTTATTACATTTTAGCATTTACATAGCCAAGAAGGGAACTTGGTTTACATAAATTTCTTATCCACACTCATCCTTTCACACTGCTAGAGTACCTAACTCTAAAAACAAATAAAAGATTTTCTTAATATTCTTATTTTCATTTCTTTGAATAATGTAATATATGTTCTTCTTATAATATTTATTACTACATATCAGCCTGACCATTGTATATGTACTATACTATATAATATATTACAGTACAATAGTACGATTCCTAGCTACAACTATACATAGATGTGTCGCAGTACAATACATATCCCTAATATTATATCACAGCCTTTCTAATCGTGTCTCACACATTTCTAGATGCAAACTTGTTTTCCTGCCTACACATATTACTCCATGTCCTTTACCTAATTGTCTTTTCCTTCGTTTTCCTTTTCTTGATCTCTTTTTCTTTCTCTCTTTAATCTTTAACTAAATTTAATTCTTTGCTCCAAAGTTTCTTCCATATTTCCTCCTTATCCTTTCCTAATTCCCTAAACTACATACTTTTGGACATTCCTCCACATGTGTTCTATACAGTCTATCCCTATTCCGCAAAATACGCATTCTCTATATTTCTTATCTAGCCAATATTTATTTCCTTCCTCCATATTCCCGCATCTAAGCCTAACTAATCCTCGCACGCTTTCGTCCACTCCTACCCTACCTATGTTTTTCTTCCTTAAATAATTGGGACATCTAACTTTTTCCGTATCAAATTCTTCATTGTATCTCGCATCCTATTATCTTCCCACTGCCCATCCTTTTCCCTCTTAATTATTTCCGCCTCTAATCTCTCTTTATTTCCATCGTCCCCTAATTCCCTAGTATTTATTCTCCGTCCATTCCTATTGTAAAACCTTTCTCTTTCTTTACCATATATATGGTATCCATTTATTCTTTTCTTTTTCTTTCCATCAAAATAGGCCGTCCTTCCTCCGTTTCTTTAATCTTCTCTCGCATCTTATGGCTCTTATTCCCCAACCTACCCTTAATTTGTCCACAGCTAATTCCCTCATTATCACATATCTCGGAGTACAGAACTCTTTGTTAAATATCCATCTCACATAATCTAACATAATTTTCTCCAGATTTTCTCTCTTCCCATTCCCAAATCTCTACTCCATACTCCATCACACTTTGTACTAGGTATTTAAACAGTATCCATCTCCTTATAAAATCATTTCTGCATAGACTTTCTTTTAAACCTCATATCTTTTTGGCTGCTGCCCTCCCTTTCCGGCTCAATTCTATTATATGATCTTCATAATTATCTTCATAATTATCTTTTCTATTAAAAGTAAAAACCTAAGTACTTAAAACATTGTACTTCCTCAATCTCTCTACCCTCCTATTTCCATACTTCTTTCTTTTCCTTCCCATGCTTATTAAATATTACTGTCTTTGTTTTTTCGGCACACAGTTCTAGTTTCCTACCTTTTAAAAATCTCCTTAGTGTATCCATGTCTATCAGCGCAATCCTATTTTTCGCCAACAGCACTATATCGTCCGCATACGCTAAATTCCATATCCTTATATTTATCGCAACTTCCCCTATATTTATATTTTTTCTCTCTGTCAAGGTCCGCAATATATACAAACAGGAGTGGACTCAGGAGTGGAGGATACAGCCCTGCCTAATTCCTCTTCTTGTTTGGTACTTTTCTGTCTTGTTCTGACCTCCGTGTCCTTATACCCCAATCTCCTTATCAACTGCTTCTTGATTCTATATCTTCTTAGTAATTCCCATAGTACAATCTCTATCCACTCTGTCGAAAGCTGCCTTCAAATCCGCAAAGAGAGTATATAATTTCCTCTCCCTATCTTCTATCTGCTCTTTCTTGCTCTTTTGAATCAGATGATTTAGTACGAATATGTTATTCATCGTCGACCTGCTTTTTCTAAATCTTGTTTGCGTCTCTGGGATTATGTTTTTCTTCTCTACCTTTTTTTCTAATTTCTTAGAATTCTCTGCATATCATTTGTACGCTGTACATAATAACGATATCCCTCTATAGTTTCCTACCGATTCTCCTCTCTTATATAATGATATAATAATACTTTGCCTCCAATCTTCTCCTATCTCTTCTTGTTTCCAAATTTGTCCCAATAGTTCTATCATGTCCTTCCATAACGTATCTTCCGTATATTTTTACGCTTCTGTTGGGATTCCATCTGTATCTTTTTGTTCTTCATCTTCTTTAATACTAATTTCCTAATTTCTTTCTCTTTCAACTTTTCCACCTCCTATTCTTCTCCTCCATCTCTTGCCTCCGTTTCCTCCTTTTCCTGTACCTCAATACTATTTAGAAGATTCATAAAATGTTGCCTCCTTTTTTGTTTATAAATTTCCATACATCCTGCCTCTTCAAATCTCTCAATTTCGTTTCCTCTTCTTTTCTCTTTTCTTTTTGCTTCTTCTTCAATTCCTTAAATTTCCTTCTTTCTTCTATGTATTCTATCCTGCCTATTTTTCCTAGTCTCTATCTTCTATATATTCTCTGTATTTCCCTCTTCCTGGTACAACTTCTATTCCACTAATTCTTGTATCCTAGTTCGAATCTTTTGGTTTTTACCTTCCTCTTGACCATCGCTATATGTTTCTTGATTCTCATTTTTTCTCTATTGTTACTCCAGCTAAGGTTTCTGTCTTTTTTTTTTATGGTCTGTTCATTCCATACAATTATCTTCTTTACTCTTTGCTTTTTTTCCTCTTCCTTTATCTTTTGCTTCTCCTCTTCTCCTTTCATTCTAAGCAATAGCAGCATGTGATCCGAGTCCACCCTATCTCCTATCGCAAATTCTCTTATATCTTCATTTCAATCAGATAATCATATCAATAATCGTACTACCCCCTAAAAGTATATTCCCGTCCCAGTCTCCTTTCGATCCATTTAAAATGTATCATTCTTTTCTCTGTGCCCAATCTACTAACTGTTTGCCTCCGTTTCACTTTGTCCTATCACTCTGTCTTTACTTCTCCTTTCTATTTCTTCTACTTCTCACTACTTAGTTCGCCTGTTCTTACATTAAAATCTCCATCTATTACTATTTTCTCATTTTCCATATCCCATAGAATTCTTTCTAACTTTTCTTCTAAATTTTTCCAGCTCTCCCTATTGTATCGATATTATTATAACCTTCTTCTCCCCTATACCTATAGTCAACATTATCACTCCTTCCTTATTTTTATATATCAGGTTCGATTCCTCAGCCCATTTTCTTTATTCCTACTATAAATCCTCTCATAGCCTTGTCTCTTTCCTTTTCTCTATGTGTATATATTCTCATTATGCTATTTATGAACTAGGTTCTATTTATGAACCTCCCCTCAACTTTTTTCTACTCATTTTCTTCTAATCATGTTTCACATAGGCTTACGAAATTTACATAGTTCCAAAAATCTTTATCCTTATTATCTACATCCATAATGTACCCCAAACCCTTCCCTTTTATTCCTTCCCTTTTATTTGCCTTCGAATTCCCTTTTTCCTTTGTATCTCTCTTAATTCTTCTTCTTCCATCTTAAATTTTCCATACTTCCTTCTTAGCTTAACATAAATTTTGTTCCTCTTCTACCGTTTCCCTTAACTTATTCTTTTCTTTCCTTTCTCTATCTTCATATTTCTTATTATTATTTTTGTTTTCTCTTTTCTCTTCCTCTCCTCTCTCTATTTCTGCCCAAGTTTTCCAAATCCCCCTTATTTTCACTCTCCTATATCCTATCTTTATATCTCCTCCCTTGTTTTCCTGTGCTTTCACCCACTTATTTATCCTATTCTGCGTCTTCCTTTCCTCAAAACTTAAATCATTTTCAAAAAAAATTTTTCCTCTTAATTTATTCTTGTTTCTCATCACCTCCCTCTTCATTTCTTCATTTTAATGATACCTACTTTAATGACTACTGGTCTGCTTATCCTCTAGCTGATTATCATCTATCTCTATTTTCTCCCTTATAAGTTTCTGCACCCATTTCTTGTCTTTCTGTATATCTTTATCTCCTTCCCAATCCTCTTAATTGCAATATTACATTTTCTTTCTCTCGTTCTTTATTCGCCACCAATTTCCGCACTGCTTTTATCTCTCTTTCACTTCATCTATGCTTCCTTCTGACCACCTTCCGCTACATAAACTCGTAGTCCTACTGTACTTCCTCCCTTATTATACACACTCCTCTCCTTCCCTTTCTCTCCCTCTGATGTATAACCGTGTCCTATCCTCCTCTCATTTAACCTATCGTTTATCTCTTTTATTTCTTTATTATTGTATATTCCTCCCATCTCTCTCTAAATCTTTTCTCCATCTTCTCTATCCACTCTTTTACCTTATTTTCATTTTCTATTATTTTCTCTTCTATCCCCCTAAACCTCTCCTTCCAAAATCTTTTCTTGACCTTGACATTTCATAATTATTTTTCTTTCCTCCCTTATGTTTTTCATAAAAGCCATCCTTTCCTCTCTCATTAATTTTTAACCTTCTCTCTAATATTGGGTTGTCCGGAAAGTTCGTGCCGATTTTGAAGGAAAATTGAAACGCAGAAGATTTAAATTTTTAATTTCATTTATTAAATTTAAATCTTTTGCGGCACGAACTTTCCGAACAACCCAA
>Ga0157363_1003466_pt1 | contig 14258 bp, 6 predicted proteins | sample AttsexASBM1_FD_111477 | JGI IMG/M metagenome (GOLD analysis project Ga0157363, IMG submission 111477) | Fungus gardens microbial communities from leaf cutter ant in Ribeirão Preto, State of São Paulo, Brazil - Atta sexdens ASBM1 | ecosystem: Host-associated > Fungi > Mycelium > Unclassified ...
CACATGCACGCACCGATATATATATATATATATATATATATATATATGTATATATATATATATATATATATACACACACACACACACACACACACACACACACACGCGCGCGCGCGCGCGCGCGCGCACGCACACACACATACACATTACATATATATATTCAGAGTTTTATCGAATGCATCACACTCTATTGCGCGAAGTTGAAAGAGTAATTGAGAGAGGAAAGAGCCGAAAATTTGAATAAAGTAAACGTTTACCGCCTGCATTTGCAACAATCACGGCACTGGTCTGTGAAATAAAATTTAATTCCGATGCGGACGCGTCTCGAATGTGAGATCGTTCGCAATCTCCGCGTTCTGAAGACGGAATTAATCAAATATTCATCAGAGCTATAAGAAGAAAGTTTTCGATGAAGGACAATCAAAGAGGTCAGATTTTTTATATTGGTTCCATTAACCTTGCAGCTTTGCAGAAAAATTGTTCAAGTTGGAGTTTGAAATTAGAAAACGATTAGAGGAAACGAGATTAAAGATTGAACAATGTTGTTTTAATGAAACTTTTAATCCGATGTAGATTCTATCAATAGTATCTAATAATAATAGTAATAATTATACAAATTATTCAGATATGTTATTAATAAAGAGGACGAAAACATACATAGGAAGAATACACAGAATAATTTAGTGTCCTCCTTAGCAAACAAAGAAATGAAAGCAGGATAAATTATACACCTACAAATTTGCATTCCCTCTAATAAAAGAAACACAGATACTTTCATCAGAGCCGAGTGTCGTTATTGCGGTATTCGAAATTACATTCATCCCTTCGATGACTAAATAATTATTCGCGATCTCTATATTCAGAAGACGGAATTAATGAAGTATTGATCTGCGAATGGGGGATGGAAATTTTCCCAGCGTGACTGCATGAAAATGAAAGAGAAAGAGATATGGAGAAAATCCAGTCAGGAGGAGGATGGATCAGGAGAGAGATACACGTGACAAGAATGACAAAAAAGGTAATCCCGCCTGATGGGGGAATGGTCGCAGGGGAGAACGGAGATACGACAGAGAGCCATTGACTTCCAAGATCCCGTTTCCTTACACCATCCCCTCGAGGCGTCCGATGATTACATCCACCCTTCTCCTCCGACATCTCCGAAGTCTCTCCGAACATAAGCAAAGCAGACCCCGTTTTATTCCCGTGTGTCATCGACAATACCAAATAATTTGTTTCAAGAGTATTTCGTAAGTCGATTAACACCGTCGGAGCTGTAGAGTTCGTACGACGGAGGGAAGAATTTATATAATTAGAAATCACATAGCAGTATGATTGTATGATTGTACTATTACGATTTGGAAGAAGAAATATTGCTCCTCTGTATATTAATCTTTTTTTATCCTTCATTATTATGTCTTATACGATAAAAATAAGAGGTCTAAAAATTTCTTTTCTCCAAAGTTTTTTCATTAAGTAAAAAAAAAAAAACAGATTTGAACAGATTTGAATTAACGAATTGCATTTATATGTATGGAAATGTAAGACGCTGTTACAGCAAGATGTTATTCCTGAAATAAGTAGAATGCGAAGTTTTTTGTATGTTACACAAAGAAAATAAGAAAACTATGAGAAATGTTCTTTGCTACCTAGGTATAGGATATATATCATTTTGTATTTTTTTTTATTTTGCATGTACATATGAGTTCTAATAATAATTATACATTACATTTATTTTATTTAAATACAAAGTAATAATTTTGAGATTGAAAGATTGCTTTTCTGTAAAATACAATTAATCGAAAAAACTAACTATATTTAATAATATTATAAAAAAATACATATTAAACGCAGAGAACGAGATTTAAATTTTTTATCTTCCAAATTTTTAAATAATAATATCAAGTTACACGGAGATAACATGCTGTACCTTCACAATAGATCTCATATGATCTGAAAGCAGTTATCCGTATGAAGAGCAAAATATCGTTCGTACCATCAAGAGGAAATTTTTCACATTGCGCTTTATATAGTAACATCGTAGAGCATCCGTGATAAAGTAGTAGCATAAAAATAGCGCAGCTACATCATTCATCATCTGATCTGCACTGCAGAGCAGACGTGTGTATATGTGATACCACAGCAAAAGATAGTTTCATCGTTTAGTATTCAATCTTATCTTTGTATTGGTGACCTTACCCTTTTCATCGAACTATTTGATCGAAGTTACATTAACCTTAACTTGACAAGATCAGAAAAAATAGGAAAAAAATTCGCAAAGCATTCCAACTTTCCTATATTTGTCTTCATACTGATGAATTTCAATAATTCAATTTTATGTACTGTTTATATTCTTAAAAATGGGAAAATGTATTTGATAAAAAGTATAAATCTAGGCAATAGAAAATAGAAGTGTATTATGAAACATATTGTCAGAATTGGAACTGAAAGGAATAATATGAAAAAAGCATAAAATTCAAATATTTGATGTAAATGTAGTGCAATTGGTCAAATGTAAACTGAATTGCACGTATTGAAGCAAATGTATAGCGTCGTTTAAAAATATTGACCAACTTCAAACAGAAGTGATTGCAGCGATAAATCTTTTAGTAATATTACGTACGCTGGAATAGAAAAATGTAAATGTGTAAATCGTCAATCTTATGATCGACTTGTAAATCTACTATGTAAATCATGCTATAATTTAAGTTGAGTAATAATTATAACATATTGGAAATTAATATCAATTACAATATATATTGCTTAAATTTGTTTATTCTTCCTATTCAAACTAGAGACAAATTTATTTTAAAATAATGTCTGTAAACGCATACACACTCAATATAATTTACTTATTTGTAATACAGTAATATATTTATTTGAGGACTAATTTCAGTTATTATTTCCGGATGTAATATTTTTACAAACAAATATAATTAAAAGTTTAATATCAAAGTTTCCAAGACAGAAATTAGTTTATATCATTAATTCTTATCATCCATTATATATGTAGTTATCACTTATTCATTTTTAATGGAATGTATAAGTGATAACTGTACATACAATTTATGATTTATGAACATAAATTATGTATAGATTCAAGATTGCGCGCGCGTGCACGCACACACATTTCAAAAAAACTAACTAAATTAATTTTTTTATTTAAAATTTGATATCTCTCACTATTAATTCAATATCGATTGTAATTGTTTCTGTCAAATAAAAAGAAATGTGAGGTTCAAATATTTCGTTGAAATAGTGTTTCTTTTTGAATAGCACTGTACGCAGGTGGAGAAGCAAGCTTCAATATAAGCGCAAAAGAATTTCCCTGGGTGTTCGAAGGCTCATTCGGTGTTTTTCGAGCTTGGCTTCGTTAGAAGGCAATTTTTATCGACAACGCGGGATTTTTACAGCTGTGGTCAGGCGCTTTCACGTTTCGGGGTTACGATTGTATGTCGTTCGATTCGTTTGAATGCTGCACAGCTCCCTCGGGGGACCAGTGTACACCATCGTTTTCGGGGTTACATTTTGTTACGTGCATGCCGACCCTTCTCTATCCACGTGAGCCCGATATGCAGTGTACAGAGCTGCGTCTCTCGGGTCGTTATTTCCCATCGTCCGAATGTCGCTCGAATAACGGCGATCATAGCAATGTAAATTTAAATCTAATCGGCCATACCATCTATATCGTATTCAGGTACACTGACAATAAATGTAAATGCAAATAATGTTTTTATTTTTTACTTTGAAATAATTATTTTTATGATTAGTGACGATATCCTTGGTATAGATATTATGTATATTTTGACTAGACTAAAATTTTATATGAAAGCTCGTGTGAAAAAAAAAGATATATCCGATATTAAATGTAACTTAGAACGTACATTCTGTTCGTCTAAATACTTTTTTTTAGAAGCAATTTCAATTTTTTTTTAAAAGCAATTTTTTTTTTAGAAGCAATCATATAAAAAGACATATATAATTCTATTGTATATGTCTTTATAAATGTGTAAAAAACTCGAATATTATTTTATACATTTTCGATTTTGTTAAAACTATATTATTTCTGATATTATATTTCTCTCGGGAAGCCCGTGTAGTTTTTTTCAAACATTTTTTTCGTCGATGGTATTATGTCAGCCTAAAAACGATGATTAATGTGTATATTATAATCTGCTCATATGAGTATATAATATACTTCATTATACAAGATCAGTTTTTGTTCCTCTAACGTGAGTTAACGTTAATGAACCATGAAGTTTAGCGTGTTCGTTAATACAGAGTATGGAGCTGTTCGTTTGTCTATCTACTGTCTATCTACACCGTTGGATAATGAAGCGAGTTAATTTCTGCGCGAGATCGTTTGAAGCCGGATGAATTTTTCGGAAGCGTATTTGCAATGTATAGCCATAGATTCGACGTTTTTAAAAAATTCAGAACACGCTGTGAGATATTAGCGGTCGAAATGAAGCTGGTTTCTGACCCGAGGCGATTCATTTTTCTTTCTCCTCGCTTTGAATCGAATAATCAAGTCTTTGTTTCTTACGCGCTAGCTTTTATTAATGACTAGATCCAATTGTTTGGTTAATAATTATATATTGGTTCCTTTTATCAAGCATGCAAATACGAAATCGCATGCTGGTATGAGATACATCGTCTCTTGGACGAAAGCCTCACTGTGTGTGACTCACTCATGAAATTAACTCTCCAGTGTTAATTTCCGGGTTAGGTTAACCGTGGAAAGCTCTTGGAGAATTTGAATCCTAAGATCCCAGTTATCTGCGTCTTAGTTGAAAGTCGTATTGATCTGTTCGAAATATATTCAATTTCACTGAATTTTTTATAGATCAACAGCTTGACAACGTGCACACAAATTTGTCCCTTTTCATAACTCTAATTAGAACGTCTTTCGAATTAGAGAAGGACTGATTAGTTATTTATCTTAATTTCTTAATCGAAAGGACTGATTAGTAATTTATCTTAATTTCCTCATATCTCTGTAACAATTTATTTAGGTTTTCCTACGAAAATGTCAATAAAGATTGTAAGAACTTATCGAGCGAAAAACGTAATAAGATGAAAAGGTAAAATTTGAAACATAACAAATAAGAGAGAGGATTTAAATAAGAGAGATAAATTTAGAAAATTAATTGCGCAATTATCAAAGTATTAAGCTTATTACCTGTATTTTATTTTACATGGAAATTGTTTATATTCTCTCTCTTCTTGCCTCGCTTTCCTTTTTCTCTCTCATCACGAACTTGTTCGAGTTATAAAATATTTATCCGGTTATACATTATTCAAACAGCACCATTTAGTTTGTTAATGAAGCTTGAATTTTCTACAACAGAATAGAACTACATGTGATATTCACTCGACAAACTTGGATTTAACGAGAACACACAAAATTTCATTATGTGAGTTCTATCATTAGTGCAAACACATCTCTTTACGGATCAATTAAAAAAAAAAATTCCTATCTTAGTTTTGTGAAGTGTGAAGATAAAGGTTTCATGAACGTTTAATAAAGCAGAGAAACATTTTCTAAACATTAGAAAAATAGGCTGAGCGATTTCTTAAATTTAGTTTCCATTTCCTAATAACAAATCAGAAATAATCGCTATTGCAATAATTCGTTGGTAAACACAGAGATAAAAATGAATTTTAGCTTATAAATTATCATTATTTTTAGCATATAAACTAGCTTATAAAAACTATACTCCGCTCTAAAAATATACAACAGAAAGTAAAAATATTTCTGCTTCGTTTTAATTAAACATTATTATTTTATTTTCAGACGAGTTTTATCCATTGATTGAAATTCCCAACAAAGGTTAAAGAGTATTCCGTGACAATAATCAAAGGCTGCTTTATTTTCTCGCTAAGGAAAAAATTCAGTTGCTAATTATTAAAAATATAGTCGAAACGAGAAGAATATATTAAAAGAAATTACATTAAAAGATTGCTTTTGTGATATTGCATTTCTCTTCTTCAAAACTAGATTACTTTTAATGAGAGGAATATTTCTTTTATTTTAAGATTTTCAATTGTGAAGAGACACAAATAAAAGCAATTAAAAAACGAGTTGCTTAGTAAAAACAGTTAAAAGAAGATTTATTAATCTGTAACATACACAGATTTCCATTATTCTTTTTTTATTATGGATTCCTTCGTAGAAAAATATGCATGTGCATATATATAGTGAATGTGTGTCGTGGTTTCAAACGTTTAAGTATGGTTGAGATTATTGCAAACATGCCGCGTATGCTATAGTACCGAATATCATACAAACCGCACGTACAGCGCTTCCATAATATATTCAACTGATGGTCGCTTTGAAGTTGCACGATACGCGTTTCCATCCACACTTCTCTCGTATCACTACACGCTTGGTCGATTCGGAAACAACGTGCAAAAGGAACAAAAGATCTCTGCACGATTATTGCGTACATATCAGTTTGAGAACAAAAGTTTAATTATATATATATGTATAAACAATTATATTGATTCTTTTATTATGAAAAACGTTGAATTGTTTTGTTGTATTATGGGAGGAAAATAAAATAAAGAATAAAGAAGCAAAAATGTAATATCTACGTAACATATAAAATAATATAATACATAAAGTATTATACAATATAATTTTAATTATCCTTGTTGATAAAAAAATAACACAAATAAAAAATTAACAATTTTGAAATAATGAAAAAAATCGACTCTAAAGATTAACTTTTTTGTCGATGTATAATTTTTTATTTCATCATTACTATGTTTCTCAAAAAGTTCTCACTAAAAATGTAAAAATGAAAACGAGATAAAATGCAACATTGTTCTTTATTGTTCGAAGAGTGAGGTTTTTGAAGTGTAATAAAATATCGCACAAAAATATAAAAATATTTATTGCTGAAAATTCGTTATAAGTACCTATGTATTGATAGAAGGATTAATATTTATGGAAAAATGGCACATTTGTAACTCATTTATGTGGAAAAATGTCATAGCTCTGATAAGCGATCGAATTTATATTATATTAGAGTTGCAATGTTCAAGTTTTAAAAACTCATGATATAGTTTTAAAGAACATTATAATTGAAAATATAATATAGATAAAAAATGAAATTATAGAAATTATATATTTATTGTCTCCATTAAAACGTCTCTCAATTCAGAATTAAAAAAAATTTTTTTTTACTAAAAAATTATTATTAATTTTATAACTTTTCTATCAACGCAACAATATCGACATATTTGAAAATTTTTCAGTCAAATTGTGTATCATAATTATCATAATTAGCGAATTGTACTTTCTGTATGTTTCCAATAACTTTTGATCTTTCATTCCGCATAAGAGATATCGAAAAATTTAGGAGCATTTTTCATAAATATAACAAACGAGATCAAATGAATTATGAAGAAATTGAGAAAACACGAAAAGAGACTCAACAACCTAGAGAAATACATATTAGGATCGCAATAGAAATATTTTGATATCGGACGAGCAGGAACTTATATTTCGCGCGTTGGACAACCCCCGAGGGAGGTGTTACTCGCCGAGTGATAAAGTGAGATAGAAAAATTATTGCGGGCGCGCGGGACGATGACGATCGACGACGGCGAAATAATTTCGGTGTGCCTTCTGTGTCTTTTCATTTCCATGGAAACGACGTAGGAAGCATTCGCCGGAATAGTGAACGTTCGACCGACGGCTGAGCGCCTTACACGCACGAGTTCCCCGAGCCGCAATCAATAAGAAGTCGGGATTGCTCCAGCGATTGCTTCGGGCTGAATGGTAGTAGAAGGAAGGAAGCGGATAGAGAACGCGCGGCGGTCATGTGGGATATACGCGCGGAGGTAAAAGAGAAAGAAAACGTTCTGCATCTATCATCGTCGCGTAAATAGGGCAAGGAAAAATAACCGGGTATACACGATATTTCCACAATCGTATTCGAGGCTGGAAAGGAGAGACGAAACTGTCCAATGTCTCTCGCAATCGCGAACGTATAACGTATTTCAATGGATGAATGTCTTTTTATCGTCTATAGATTCATCGGAGTACCCGTGATTCTTTATCGGGTGAATGATACGTCCACAAAATACGACCGAAATCTCGTGCGAGAACAATTTCAACGGTGGTGGAATTTGAAAGAAATTATTGATAAATTCACTAAAATAGAAAAAGATTTTCTGTGAAAATTTGTTCCAACATTCCGATAGTATTACTGATTTCATTTTCTATCGTAGAATTGATTATAATTACATTTTATATAACAAATTTTTTTATATGCTATTTCTGTTTCGAAGGATTAATTCATATAAAATTGATGAATCTTTAGAGACCTTTTAATTTTTATATTTTTCTTAATTCCAAATACTTATATTTAACATATTTTGTTATCTCTACTTATATAGAACTTAATACTAATTAGGCTTAAAATCTGGATAATTCGAAGATTATTGATATTAACTCTGTATTTAGTCCCACGTAAGAAATTAACATGAGACTAATTTTCACTCATGATTCAAGTTTTCAGACCAAAATCAGGATCAAAATTATGAGCCATTCCGGAACCACGCAAACTTGTTAAGAACTAAACGAAACGAGATATCGCGGCATGCTACTACGTGCCTCGCACACCCTTCAGACAGATCAACGCGCGCCCTGGACGAACAGGGACGTGTCGGTGAGAATGTCCGAGAACCATTTTACGAGGACAAGATCCCAGAGGAGAAATGGAAAAGTTAAATGTTGGCAAAGTTTCTTCCCGTGCCCCCTTTTGCCTCCTTCTTCGTTTCCCTTATTCGTGATCCTTCGCGTCGTTTTCATCTGCGCTTCTCGCCAAATGACCATTCCGTTCTTGACGCTCCAAAGCTGTGACAATGACAGTTTTGGTAGGGTGCCCTTTTACTGTTGCCAGTCGAGGGAATCGAAGACAAACAGGAGAAATTTCACAGCAGTAAAAAGCGGAACGATAGTGTGTTTCGTGATTTCCAATACATAGTTTTGTGAGTCTTGGTTCGATACTACATCGGCCTCTTGTCGAAGAAAGGAGCAGGAATCACCTCGGTAGAGTATGCCGAGACTGTTTTACGACACAACAATTCTCATTTCACGTCATAAAGTTGTTTTCTTTCATAGCATTGCAAACGCGAGTTTCAAAGTAGCGACTATAACGCGACTCAAAAGTAGTAGTCATTATTAAGTTTACGTATTCTGTCGATTGTCTAGAATGTTTAAATGTATTTTAAACAGGTAATACTATGCTAAATTATAAAAGTTAAACTTTATTATTGAAAAGCACAAATTGTAGGAAATTATACAAATCAGCTCTTACTTACAGCCTCAATATTTTAACAAGTCAAAAAAAATATTAACTCTTAACACATACTTCTTTGAATAGTACAATACTATAAGTTATATAGATATATTTATTTACAATAAAATAAATATTTACTCAATAAAAAAATAATAAAAGTACTGGTTTTTGTATCAAATAAATATATATTTATCTTTAGTAAATATCTACTTAGAACTAATCAAACAAATATTTATTAAAATTTAATATTTTTTTCAGCGTATGCGAAACTTTGTCACGCGTATATTTTAAATTTTTTTATCCAAAGTTTCACAGTTTATAATACTTTGGATAAAACTGTCACGTTTTAATAATACCGATTAATGTCACGTAGGCAAAATGTTTATACTATTATTATTCAGACATTCAGCGCGTGTTTCAAGACGTTCAACTTAGTCTGGCTCAACCGCAGCTGATATTCTGCTCGTCTTATACGACGTCACGTTCCGTTGACCACTATCCCCGAAGAGTATGCTACGTGCGCATCTAGACCAGTATCTGTGTTGCACTAAGTACTCAACTTTTATCAGCGTTCGCACTTCCATTTAACCCCTCGAGGTTCTCGCCAAGTAAAAACATGTAGATTCAAAATCGCATTTGGATTTTAACTTCGATTCGGATAAAAACTAAGGTCATATATTCTTAATAAATAAAAAACGAATCTTCTCTCGTACGATTAGTATGTGAGTTTATTTACTAAAGCAAAGTATACATAATTATTGAAAAAGAATATTTCCATTAAAAGTATTAAGCATTTAATAAATTATATATTCAATATTACATGTGATTAATAAAATCTTAATAATACATTTACTATTACATAAAAATAATAGTTAATATATATAGGTATATATGCAAATATAGTAATAAATAATAATTTCTCTCGGCTTGTACTATATTTCTATTGCATAATATTTATATGACATAACATTCCAGTTACAGTATATCAAAATAATACTTATTAGAGATCAAATTCGCGAATACGTGAAAATAATAATATATGTATATTTTTATAGCCTTATAACGTCATCCGATGTACAGCAAATGATACTGAAAGCTATTACGAAGCTTTAATAACGAATGAAAATGTTTCACATTCTCATCGTTTAATTAATTCCTTCCAGCCGTAATGTGACGGTGAAAAAGTATTTAATTACTCTACACATGGTGTGTAAGTTTTATGCAATCGTTAGAGCTGTATGGCTTCACGTGGTAACATTAAAACATTATGATGGTTATTATTCGGTCATATCCATTAAAAAATATTATCATAATTACGATGTAATACTAGCCGCAACGGCTTTTATCTGAAAGAACAAATTAATATAACGAACCAAAAATTTCTGTCTCCCACTTTTACATTTTATAGAATTTTTGTCATTAAAAACATGGCGTGTTTTTTTTACGATTCGAAACGAAGATGTATTTGCAGTGTTGCCTCGCGCATTAATTAGCATTATTTTTTTAAATATTTATTTAGGACAATATAAATTTTTATACATGTAAAAATATCAGTAAAATAAAAATGAAACACTCCGTATAGGCTATTCTTAATGCGATAATTTCTTAAAGTTTAAAATTTATTACGAAAATATTTCTGCGTTTTAAAAGTTAATCATGACGAAATATTATTAGCAAAACTTTTCTAATTAAAGTTAAATTTAAGAAAAATTTGATATAAAATTGAACATAAATTGTGTGTGCGTGCAATTTCAATAAGTTTAAAGGACATTTGTATATATTTGGTTTTACTGTATTTTGGTTGTAAAAACTTTATATTTCCATATGTTTAAATTAAAAATATTTAAATACTTAAATTATTTATCTTCGATATATTGTAATTATGATATATATTGTAATTAACTGAGAATTTTAGATATTTCTGTTAAATGTAGGTCCTTTATATTATAATTCTTCACACGATTCGTGCATTTCATAATGGGGTATCTTATTTGACCCGCTGAACCGCGTACGTACCGTAACAAACTTTGTGTACACAAGTGTACATGAAATGTAAATGCACAAATTATACCATTTGAGTGTAGCTCTAGTTTATTTGTTTTGCCGAAACGTAACTACATTAAACGGATTAAAGGAATGCATTAACTCCGCACGAGAGAAAGAGAAACGTTCTGCCATACTCCTCAGCAGGTCGTCAAAAGTTTAAGCTGATAATTAATGTGTTACCACCGTTAACACGGTTATACCGTAACACGGTTAATTCAATGTCGACTGTTATAATTAAATTTAGAACCAGATAGCGGGCAAGGTAGTTAGCCGCAACCTACAATGCAACCGGCTACAATGCGACACGCCGCACAATGTTATGTTCGTCAGATACCAATCGTGGCAACAATGCATCTCGCGCATTATCAACGTCATGTGAATCGCAATTCAATTTGTAACTTGCGGACGCGCACTGTGAACGTCTAATCGGTTTTCAGATAATCTCTATCGCATTTGACTTGCATGCTCGCAGACAGAAAAAAATTCCTCCAGAGTCCAGAGATGCACGCGCGCGCACCGCTGATATACGCGAGTAAAGGTACGAAGAGGAAAAACCGTATAGTGCAAGCATTGAGAATCTAGTAGAATCTATTCTGATAGAAATTTTATCAGACTCACCAGTAACTTTGATGTGATAGGATAACTGAGCTCGCCACGTGTCCTGCATTTTCCGATCCGGCGCGACGCACCGATACTCCCCAGCTTCTTGGTATACTACCCGGCTCAAAACGAGAGGCCCGGGCCCGCCTACTGGATCCATTCCAGGTCCGTGACCCCAACAACCGCCGTCACACTCGAGAGTCACAGCACCGCCGATTTGCACCTCCATCCGCCGAGAATCGGTCGCTTCACCGTTCAGTGCTTCCGCTTCGGTCTCCATATCTGGATCATCTAAATCCCATTGATTTAAATCTCTCAATGAGCAGCAAACTCAAAAGTCGAACTTAAACGTATGGGCCACAGGAAGATGAAACAATGTACGAAAATTAATCCACAATGTAGACATAGCGCATATTCGAAATGGAATTTTAATGAATTTTCTTTAATAAGCTATTATCTAAGCTTTAAGTCTTAAATCGTAAGAAATTGACCAACCAATCATAGTCGATTATTCTTCTCACATTTGTCTGTGATTGATTAAGTTTTTTTACGGCTTAAAACTTAAAGTTTGGCTTATTATGGAAAGCCCATTAGATTTCCTTCCTAGATTCTTTATATTTCGTGAATGTGACCGTAACGAAAATATAATTCATTTAAAAAATATCATAATATTTTCAAATAAAATTTCAAATTTTATTTGTTTGAATCTAAAATGCTTTTATATTTATCTTTACATATATTTTGTTTGTTAGATTCCATTATTATATTATATAAATATAATCTTTCTTGAACGCTAAAAAAAATGTGTTGCACAATTAATAGCTTTTACGTACCGTAAATGTGAGAATTTTATAAGAATTTTCAACACATTCACCTTTTACCGTTATTTTGAATTCCGGTTTCGATATCGTCATCGATATCTAAGAACTACTGTGATATCAGAAATCAGCGGCACGTACGAGAGATAAAGTTGGGGCAGTATCTCTCTACCCTCACGTGCTGGGTTCGACAAAATCTTTTCCCCACCATGACGTTACTGTCGGTTCCAACTTCTACTCTTCCTCATCCCTCCCATCCTTTTCCGATTCCACCTATGGAATTATACGGCTACGATTGTTTGTTCTCCAACTAGTGCTATGTCCACAATTGCAGAGAGAGAGAGAGAGAGAGAGAGAGAGAGAAAGAGAGAGGGGGGAGGGAAGAGAGACAAGAGAGTAGATGGTGTGCAGAGGCTGCTCGTATCTCGGGAATTAGAGCCGGACTGTTCCAACGGAATTCGGCTGAGAAAGAGAAAGAAGTGGGGCAGAGGAATGGGAGGACGTAGCAGTCCTTTGAGTTAGCAAGCTGATCCTCCAGCTCATCCTGTAGCAAAACAAAGGGATCAAAGTGGTGCGGATGCGATAGGAGGCTTTCACTTCCTCTCATGCTCGTACGGCTCCCAACTATATCTCGTTTGTCTTGTAGTTCGTTCAGAATTTTACAGCAAACACCACCACTAATGCTTTAACAAACATAGGAAAGGAAAAGGGAGAAAACAGAAGGCCCAGTAATCAGGTCCAATAATTTGACGTTTTTCATCGGCATTACTCCTCTCTTCGACAGCTCTCGTTATCTCCAAATTTGATCTGCGTCTCTTCTTCTAAGGCAGCGGCTTGTGATCGTCCTAAATCTTAATGCGATTCGCGTGCACTAAGGTGATTAAGGTTCTCATATACTCGTCCGTCTGTGATCGCGTTATCTCTAATTACTTTGATATGCTTTTCGTGTTCCTACTAATTGAATTATGCACATCCAAGATGTTTAGTTAAATTGAATATTTGAAAATTATAGAATATCACGTATTATCACAAAGTATTTTTTTAATAGAGACAATTTAATATAATGTCTTTTTCTAATAAGAACTTTCGTTAATAAGAATTAAAAATTATATTTAAATATGAACATGTACATAATAAATAAAAAATAAGTTTGCATCATCTATGCTGGTAACAGTTACGAGAAAAATCTGTTTGTCTGTCGATAGCACTAGTTTTATCACTTCTGTTCTTTTAACTACGTCCTATCTGTAGACTGTCTACAAGCCGGCGAAATTAGCGCGTCGGTTTAAACCCGCCTTGACGTTATCCGGCGGATAAGTAATCCAGGAGGAGATTCGAACAGGACATAGTAGCAGTGTAATCGATAATTCCCACGAAGGAGGATGGTTGGTTTATAGGTGCTCTCGAGCCATCTAAATTGCGTAGAGATTAGGTGCTCGGAAGCCCGTATCCAGCATCGTCGGTCGAAGGAGCAGACGAGAGA
>Ga0157363_1003467_pt1 | contig 14258 bp, 11 predicted proteins | sample AttsexASBM1_FD_111477 | JGI IMG/M metagenome (GOLD analysis project Ga0157363, IMG submission 111477) | Fungus gardens microbial communities from leaf cutter ant in Ribeirão Preto, State of São Paulo, Brazil - Atta sexdens ASBM1 | ecosystem: Host-associated > Fungi > Mycelium > Unclassified ...
AATCTTCTTCGAATAATGCCTCTAATTCTTTATCTTCGAATTTTTTTGGCTGTCCAGAGCGAGACTTGTCTTTAACGCTGAAATCTTCATCCTTGAAACGTCGAAACCATTCCCTACACGATTTATCAGTTGGAGCAGTGTCATAAACTTCGACAAGCATTCGATGGGCTTCAGCCACACTTTTCTTCCAATTAAAGCAGAAAATCAAAATCTCCCGCAAATGCTGCTTGGTTAACACAAAATTCGATATTTCAAACGCAATAAAAATCAAGGTTTTTGTATGAAATCAAAGCAATATAAACTGATTATTAGCAGATATGTTTAATCTCTCTGAAACTGCCAAAATCAGCTGTCACTATGAATCATTCACAACAGCTGAAGCAATCTTTAGGAAAACAGACCGAACTAATTTGTACTCCCAATAAATTGTTTAGAAGCCGTGTAAATGTACTAATCAATGTTGTAACTATTGACATTAAATATCATAGCTATTTTATGACGCAGTTATATTTATATAGTAACTTCGTTATATATCCACTATGTAAACGTAATATGTGTAACTTAAAAATTTACTTTGCTTGTTAACTTATTTACATTCTTTCATTATTTCACAGCTTGATAAAAATAAGACAAGTCTGAACGTGTAAACGCGGCTCACTTAGTCTGTAGCGGACAGGAAACCAATTTCGGCTTTTAATGATTCAAATGAATTTAATATGATCAGTGTTCTTTATTTTATTTTCGTTTAAGAAGATGTTGAGATTAGTCAAAATATATGGCGTTCAAAAGTGAACGAGAAATGAAGGAAAGTATAAGAAAGAAACTCTAGGTCTGTTCTTTTTCCATCCCAAATTCTAAACTGGTGTATACTAGTACAAAAAGTTAGAGTGAGACAAGTACGGTTTAACTTATTGTACTAGTTCAGAATTCTTCCAAGAAAAAGAAATCTTCTATTTCACAGAAATTCGCGTCATTTATTTTAACATGACGATCTATGCGTTCGGGAAGACTCTATTAGCGCTATTTGTGTCATTTTATCTTCATCGTTTATTTGTTTATATAACAAGGATAGAACATAAAACAAGGATAGAATGATACAAATAGCACTAATAGCGTCTCCCTGAAACGTATCTCTTGCCTAGCATAGGAAAGCAAGCACATCGACATCAGTTATCTCTTTTCTTCCAAGTTAGCAAATAACTCAAAAGACCAAAGACAATGTGTAGTGTGTTCAAAACATTCTATTCGCAAAAGAACTTCATTTATCTATTGCGTGTGACAATCTCTTTGCGCTGTATCGTGTTTTAAAATTTATCACAAAGAATTTTTGAATTTTATACTAAAATATATCATTTTTGTTATATAATAATAATGTTATATAATAATATAATATGTATAATATATATTTTTCTTATCTATCTTAAAACTCTTTATATAATAATATAACGATATAATATATTTATATATCATTATAAAAATATGAAAATAACTCTAATAAAGTATTTCAATAACAAAGTTTTAAAACAAAAAAATTTTTTTCCTTTTCATTCCGGACAGAAAATTGATTATTTATCATCGGCTCTAGAACAATCTCAACTTTTTCATAGTTCATTACTATGACACATTTCAAAATTCTAAATCAGAAACTGTAGAAGTCGTCCAAAATTTATTTTCGCTCTCTAAAAGATCAGATAGAAATTATAATATCGACATTATTAAATCGAAGTTTAGAACTTATATAATACATGTATTAAATAATGTATTAAATAATGTATTAAATAATGTAAACGTATTAAATAATGGATATTTTTTAAGCTATGATCTATCAAAGGTATAAAACTGCTCTTGTAAAATTAGTATTAGTATGTAAAACTAGTACTTTGATACGTTTTAGAAATTCTTTAAAATGTGTATCTCATTCAATTCCATAACTTTTCAATTAATTTGAAAGAGGATAATATTGATACAGAAAATTATCATTTTGATATTTCTATTCAATATCACGCGCGAAAATGATGGGATTGAATGTGAAATATTTTCAAGGATTTTCAGAACATATTAAAGCTTTGCTAGTTATATATTAAAAAGTGCAAGTTTTATATCTATTTAATACACAATGGTTATAAGAATTATCTATTATTGAATTTGATGTCCATCTTTTATTCACTAGATTATAAGCTATATCATACATAAAACTAACTCATTTTACCATGATCCAATTACGGGATCCTTGAAAATCATTTTCTAGGTCAGAATCTCCGCTTAAACAATGAGAGTGAATTAATTTCTCAAGATCAAAATCTATATTATAGTCAGGTATTGAACCTAAAATCGAAATGAGCCGACGAAAATCGATCGTCCTATAATACGGTGAAGAGCTAGTTGCCCCACCATGAACTCTGTTCATTGGTGCGCCGAGCGAAAGGGAAGGGTTCTATTCATCAACCGTTCAATAAAACGAATCCGAGACGAAGATTCTATGTGCAAATGGTTAAAAGATTTCATATGAACGTTGGATATTGTCAAGAAAGTGATTATAAATTGGGCCCAACATATCTAAATAATTAGGATTATGGAATTTTGTATAACAGTAATTATGCTAAATGTATGCTACTCGTGGCAGAGCGATAAAATCAATAAAATCTTATTTGTATGCACATGCTTTGAATATAAATAATTTATTTTACAATATATATATTTTCATAAAAAGAAAAAATTCGAATGGAATGAAATGATGAATGCAGTTCAGAAACAAGCCATATTTTTAGATTTGATGCCAATGGCAAATAAGAGACTTAATTTAGAATTATTGTACGCTTTTGCAGTTCTAAATGAACGTAAATGGAACGAAATTTTTTGAAAAATAAATGCCGATATATATATATATATATCTATATATATATATATATATATATGTGCCAGTTAAAATAAAGATTTCCTTATTGCGCAGCGAATCGGGAAACGTCACAAGCGCAATTTCTGCTAGCATTTTTTGATGCTTCGTGCACACTCGGCAATCTCCGGGATGGAAACTCGGGGCCTAAGTGCAGTGTATTTCACGCTCGATGCGCAGATCTGTCGATGACGTTGAGGCTAGTTCGCGCGGTTTCTTTAACTCGTGTTTGATAATACGAAAGAAGCGATGCGGGGAGCGATGCGGGGCGCGATAACGACATACGCTCATTCGCCACGTTCCGCAAACCTATTCTGTTCTCCAAGTGTCACTGTACGCTTCGTGGCGTCTCGTTTGTGCTGAACAAATGTCACTAATAAAGCGTACTCTTTGCAATCACAGCTCCTCTGTGCATTCTCGATCTCATACTCTTTGATGCAAAACAAATCTGCTTTGCCCTCAAAGGGCATGATCTTTTTAAGATGACACACACCTTTTAAGTGATTTCACACGGATAAGTGCGTTTCCGTCTCAGATTGCACGACAGCATGACTCGCCGTGATGGCTTTCACCTGAATTAAAAAAAAAAAAACAAAAAAAGAAAAAGAACCACTGAACTATAAACGCAAGATCACGAGGAATAAAAGCCGTTCCTTCTTTAAATGTACATCTTTTATGTTCATAGAAGGAACACGCTGTACTTTCAGTGGGAGATACTTGTCCACGGTCCGCCATCTTTCATCTCGATAAGATCAGGGCCCTTGGCCCTCTAGGCAGGGGCCTGATTGTGTACCGTTTGATGTCCACATCAACACAATTTCCGCAACAATTTGTGCACGCATTCAACGTGCGAATCTTTTATTTTATCGGGACACATCAAATTTATGCGCCAGTCGTTATGGTCAACAAAATAGTGTGACCTCGTGCACGATGGGCATCGATCCAGAATAAAACGCGCTTGCGCGTACATGGTACAGTAAGCGTCATAATGTTAATGCTTTCGTTCAGCGGGTAACCTCTATGCATCGATTGTTAAATCAAGAATAAACGACAATTATATTGAAACATTAAATAGATATGAATTCCGTCTGGGCCCCAAAAAAAGAGACGTACATTCTTGTAAAAGAGATTAAACGTACTATATGTACGGGAAATAGGGAGGGAGGGAGAGAGAAAATATTTCGAACATAAGCCATTTTGATATATAAGGTTTGTTCGCATCGCGTGCTCTAATATGTTCCTGTCATAGCTCTTACTCCAATGATCGCGTTTGAGTGAATAGGAACTATAGTCGGAAGTATAGGAACATGTTGGAGCACGCGTCGCAAAAACCTGTAGTTTCATTTTTAGTTTTTTTTTTAGTTTTTTTTTTAATGTACATTCCGAAACGTCTCGAAGAATATTTTACTCGAAATATATAATACACATAACATATACTATATATAGAATAAAAAAATCTTCCACGGAGAGGACGTTTTGGAATGTAACCTTAAATATTATTAAGTGAAAGATTCTTTCTTTTAGTTTGGAATAAAACTTATTTTGCGGGTGCAAAGTTTACTGACAATGGAATACTCGTCTGTGTACTCTCACTTGTTTTGTCGCAACAATGGATGCTTTCCATTTAGTGACATAAATCGACACAAACATCATTCTATCTTTCTCGATATTCAGAAAGTAACAAAGATGTAACAATTATATCAATTTTTGTCATCAAATCTAGTATTGTTATTCAAAATTGGAAATCGATCATGTAACGTTTTTTCCAGAATGAAAACGTGAAAAATGAAAATTTTTATGATATGTGTGTACATATGGAGAAGTGAAAGTGATATAAATGATATATCACTTTTATGATTTCGAGAAATAAAAGATTCTTTCAGCATTTATTTCAGTAGGCGTCACCTTAAGTCGATAAGTTTTAAAGTAACTTACATCACTATCATTCTTTGACCACTTTATGTATACACACATATACATACATACATACATACATACATACAAAAAAATTTCACTTCACGTTTCCGCCCTGAGGAAAAAGTTACACATGATTAATTTCCTGCTGTTCGGTCTGTCATGAGATTTCCTCGCGCGCGTGGATACTTTCGATTTCTGCCGCCAATCTGATAATGGAAACATTCTATTGACAGAACAGTTGCAGTTGATATCTATTGACATTTCTGATCAAATTTGCTACCAATTCGATATTCTGTTAACATTTTATTTAATGAGTAAACATAAAAATTTTCACTTTTTACGTTTCTATTTTAGAGAAAAAGCTACTCTCAGAATTATCTATCGCATTTCTTTTCTCTTTCCCATTTATTTTTATCGTATTAATTTATTATATCCAATTTCGGTATAGAAACGGATTTTATATAGAAAGGTTATTCAAGAAACACAAATAGTATCTCAACTATAATGATGCCGACTCTACGATTGGCTACTTTTTTCGTTGACTATACTTTCGTGAACACAGTTGATGACGCGGCATTACTGTCGAATATATATACGCGACAATGGCGCTGTCAATCGGGATATGTGAAATGAAATGTGCCTGTCTCATAATTTTTATTTTAGGGGTATTAAATATAATATATATATTTGAAATATTTTCTAAAGCAGCTTTAACAATTGAATATTTTTATTATAAATGATCAAACTAAAAAATATTATAATTTACAATGTAATATTAAAAAGAAAATTATACTTTAGTCAATATTATACATCATAAAATATGTTAGCAATTGTTAGCAGCAAGAAAAAATCAAATTTAAACAAATATAAATGCGCTGTTTTATGATTGTAAAAATTTTGTGGTAATAAAGATTTATAAATATATTTAATGGAGTATCAATTGTTTTCGTTAATTTTCTAAATTACCTTTGATTTAACAATAATCGAATTAACATAATCTTTGACAATATATTATATATGTGTATGTGTACACACACACACACACACACACACACACACACACACACACAATGATATATATGCTATAAGTACAGATATATATTAAGCATATAGAATAAATTGTATTAATACTTTGTGTATACATTTTTCATGTAGTTTTCTATCTAATTATAGATTGAAAGGTATTTGATAATCAAGATAAATGAACAATAACATTTTATAATGGAGAAGGCACGAACTGAAATAGTGGGCAATTCAGAATCTAGTTCTACAGTCTCAAGTGTCAATAGAATTGATATTGATGAATTGTCAAAGGAAAAGGAAGAAGAATTATTATTTTGTGAGGAAGAAGGAGATGATGAAGATACACTATCTGATGATAGTTTACGCTTGAGATTATCTGACGAAGAAGATGCTGAGCAAGATACTACAGTAAATGACACAAATATCACGAAATTAAAATCGCAGAGTAGAACAATTGGTATGTAACTATTTGTTATTTGTGAGAATTAGATTGTACATATTACTAAATGTTATTAAATAATTTCTGAATGATACCTTGATATATTTTTTCCATTGTATTTAATGGAATTTAATGGAATTATATTTAAAATAATTTACAAAACCCAAAACATTTGTAAAGTATTACATCTAGAAATACGAAATACAAATATCACACACATACAGAGAGAGAGAGAGAGAGAGAGAGAGAGGGGAGGGGGGGGAGGGGGAGTAGCTATTAAACTGTGATTAAATAAAACAGAATTGTTTTTATTTATTGAAATGATTGCATTTGTTCGCATCTATATTAATATTGTGATTTCAGAACAACCAATTTTAGATACAATTGTAGAAGAGACATTGTCTTCTGATCTACAGCAGATTGTGGAAAAAGTTTCTAAGCCTGATATTGAAAAATCAATGCAGGAAATATACAACACAGGTAATGTATGAAAAGCTATATTAAGCTATATTTCTGTATGAAAAGCTATATTAAATATAATTATAATTGTAACATAGTAAATAATGAGAGAGAGAGAGAGAGAGAGAGAGAGAGAGAGAGAGAGAGAGAGAGAAAGTTTTCACAAAAAGAATGCAAGTTTCTAAATTGAGTTTGTATAGTCACTTCCTCATCTTAAAGGCAAAGAAGGAAATCAATTATGTCATCTGTTGCAGCAGTTAAGATTCCAGAAAAATCAACATTAGATGAATACATATCCGAAAACAAACAAATACAAGATAGTATATGTAATTTGGAAAATACCAGAGCGACTGTTGAATCTAGTGAAAAGTGTACGTTCACATCTAGCAAAGATTTAAAAATTACGGATATAAAGAATGAGTGTTCAAGTACAGCATCTGAACAACATATAATATCAAAAAATGATAGTTTATCTACAATAAATAATTGTACACAAATAGGTCTTCGAAACGCAGGACTAACAATTCACAATGAAGAAAATCTAAAAGAGATAGCCAGCGATAATAAAGAAACAATTACGACAAATACCTGTGAGCTAAATAAATTAGACAATGTAGACAGTAATAAATCTTCTGTGGATTCTACTAATATTAAGATTTATAATGGTGAAAAATTGTCTACGACTACAACTATTTCTAACAGTGATGATAATTTAAAAGATAAAATAATAGAAAAATATATTAAAAATGGTAATCAATCTTCGAAATGCTCATATGCCGAATCTAATGTTACTTCAGATTATGTGGATTTAGTCAAATCCGGCAATTCTAATAATAATAATTCATCATCTCATAAAGACATAATTGCACATAAAAGTAAAAACAATAATTTAGAATCTGTAGACATAACAGAAAGCAAAAATACATCAAACGTATCAAAAATCACAGAAAAAGTAACGAATATTTCATTGATACAAAATCAAAATAATTTATCCAATATTAAAGACAACGCAGAAGTAAGGGACAAAAATAGTGATACTAATGATAAATCTGTAATCGAAACTGTGAATAATTCATTAGGACAAACCCTTTTATTAACACTTAACGATGTAAATGATTCTAATAATGATAATGGAACGAAAAACGTTGACACTGTTATTCCAAGAAGAAAACGAATTAAAAAAACAATCAATACAGTACAAGATACCGAGGAAATACAAGGTAGGAAATATTTAACATTAAAAATAGCATTTCATTAATTTAATTAAAAGTAAAGGTAAAATAAAACAATAAACAAAACAATCTGATAAAAAATTTTAACAATTTTGCGTATTCAAGTGCAGTATTACTTTATGATTTCTAAATGGACTTATGAATGATTTATATATGCAATTTTTAATTGGACGTAAAAATTTTTCAGAAAATATATTGTGCATAAAGTATTTTGATATATTTATACATATTTATTTTAATATAAAATATGCGATAAATATATTGAGAAAAAAAATATTAGAGATATTAGAATTATTTTAAAATTTAATTTCTATTAATATCAATTCTATTAGTATCGTACTAATATTGTAGAATATATATATATATATATATATATATATTCTAAAATAAATAATTTCTCTGTACATTCTTTGCGTGCTTTGTTGTTAAATATAAAATCTCTTATGTATTATTTGTCATTCTTGTTATATATTTTTTAATATATAAATTAGGATATTTTTGTATTTCATTATTTTGTATTTTTTTCTTACAGAGGAAAAGGAGAGTAGACGAGAAAAACGGAAGACTGCTAGAAATGCAGAAGAGATAATTAAGAAAAAATATCTTAATAGCGACAGCGATTCTAACGATAATACAGAACAATTAGTAATAATAAATAATAAATTGAATCAGGATATAATTCCTGTGCCACCTTTAATAGCGATAAAACGTAATTGTCCAGAAAGCGAGGTATTTAATGGTATTAAAAAAGTGAAAATGAATATCAATTCTGAAGAAAAGAAAGATGTCACACAATTATCTTTTATTGAGAAATTTTTCCGAAGAGATATTAAAGAGAAATTACCAAAACTTACACAGGAGGTAAAAAAATATTTACATTAGAATATTTTTTAATGATTTGTTATATCTACGAAAAATCTCAATTAATTACGAAAACTAAAATTTACTAAATATTACTTTTACGATTAATATTATTTTAATGTTTAAGGAATTGGAAGAGCTTCTGATTCAAAAGATCGTCGAAACGATTGCGATGCGCAGTGAAATTGGACAACTTAGAGAACAAGCACGCATATCAGAAAAATATCAAGAAATAACGCGTACAAGAATGGAGCAATTAATGAAGCAAGTAAAGGATTTTGAGACAGTTCTGCATCGTAATGAGTCAGACCGCCGTGCAAATCCCAACAAATCTATCGCCCCTATAAAGATAAACAGATCCGTAGGCTTGCAAGTCAACTTCATAACGGTATTTATTTATTGCAGAGATATTTTAATATATTTCCGCAGTATTTTTTTGAAATAATGTTAATCGCGATTTAATGTTCTATTTAAATAGGAACACGGAATACAGAACTTACGGCAGACTGCAAATCTCAAATCTGCAGTAAACATCGTAAACAATAATAGTTCTCCATCCTCTGTTGAAACAAATAACAATTCATTAAGCTCAAGACGTGGTGGAATCAAAGTAAGATCACCGCGGCCTGTAGTGACCATGCCTACTCCTGTAATGACACAGAGTTCAGCCCAAACAGCGCCTCTTATTTCAACTGTGACACCCGCAGCTTTAGTTGTTGCTAAACCCTTGGAACCTCAACACACTTTAACGTTGTCCAATCAGCCTACGAATATGAAGCCAATCTTAACTACTGTAAATAATATAGAACTTAACTTTTAACATTTATAACTAATACAAATCATAAAACTTATAAATTATAATTTTACATTAATTTAATTAATACAAACTTTGCAGTCACAACAGCAAATTCAATCATCACAGGCTATTGTCTTAAATGGTAAAATAAGTCAAGTAAATCGTCCGATAGCTCCAAAACCAAGAAATAACGATCTTATTGATCTTACGGATGAGGAAGAAAAAAATAAATGTATGTTCATCATGTATATTCGCTCGTAAAAAATATGAGTATTATATCGATATATTGGCTCATATTTTTTGCGATTATATTTTTCTATATATATATACTAAATATTTATACATACGCGCGCGCGCGCACGCACGCACGCACGCGCGCACGCGCACACACACACACACACACACACACACACACACACACACACACACACACACACACAAAACATACAGGGTGTCCCAAAATTATCGCCAAATATTTCATGGGCAGGTAGATTTTGCAATTTTTGCAATTAATATATAAATATTAATTAAAATTGATCTTCAATAATTTTTTATTCAAATATTATATAATTTTACAGAAAAATTGCAAGAAACAAAAATGGTTTTTTTTCCTTATAAAACTTCAAAAATTTTTTTAGAATTTTTTAATACCGTATTTTCTCATGTTGGTAAAAATAAGAAAATGCAGTATTAAAAAAATTGATAAAAAAAATCTGAAAAAATTTTTAAAGCTATGAGAAGAAACTAAACAATTTTTGTCTCTTGCAGTTTTTCTATAAAGTTGATAGTATTTGAATAAGAAATTATTGAAGACCAATTTTCAACAATTTTTACTAATTAATATCTTGTTAATTATTGCGAAAATTGTAAAATGGTAAAGGACTTTTCAATTCAGTTTTGTTCTCTCTACCTGTCTATGAAATATTTGACGATTATTTTGGGATCCTATATATACCCACCCGAGTATTTCAGACCACTTGTACCACTCTTTTATCTTCGCAAGTAAGGTCCAATCAAAAAGGTGTTCAGACAAAAATTGTAGGGTTAATTAGGTCTTTTATTTAGGTTTTTTCTATTTAAATAGATCTTTTTAAAGACCTATTTATTGGTGCTAGGCGTTTGATCTTGGATGGCGTCGCCAAGGTCAGGTCAAGGTCACATCGATTTTTTTTAATGGAACATCCCATTTTTTATTGCATATTCTTATAGTACACCTCGAAAGCTTTCCAAAACACTATAATTAAGTTTGTTTTCATTAAGTACTTTTTGAGTTATAAGACTTAAAAGTTACAGTACCTCCGGCAGTGGGTACTGGCGAATAAATTTTTATTGATCAGTCCTAGTAAAGGTGTTATTCTATCTGATTATAATAAAGGTAGACAAATTCAAAGCCCAATTTTTCATTTCTACGTAAAAATAAGCGGAACAACTTCCAATAGCCTTGAACTTGACAAATGTTATCCAAGTCCTAATCTTGAATAACATTAAAGAGGTTTCAGTCAGAGTTCATCATTTGGGCACTTTGGGCAATGCCAATGTCGAAGGTACTGTAACTTTTAAGCCTTATAACTCAAAAAGTATTTAATAAAAATGAATTAATTATAATGAATTATAATGAATTAATGATTTAATTATAGTGTTTTAGAAAGCTCTCGTATATTATAAAACATATAATAAAGAACATATAATAAAAAATAAGATGTTCCATTAAAAAAAAAAAAATCGATGAGACCTTGACTTGACCTTGGCGACACAAAGTCAAACTCATAGTGCCAATAAATAAGTCTTTAGAAATCCTACAACTTTTGTCTGAACACTTTTTCAGATTAGATCTTATCCTACGAAGATAAAAGAGTAGTACGGTATGGTCTGAAACACCTAATATAAATATGTGTACTGCTTTAAGGCCATGATCTATCTCTATCATAATAAATTTGTAATTATCATGTTTTCCATATCATCTAACATGTCGAATTTTATATTACAACAGCAAATGCAAAAGTTACGACTGTAACTACAACTCCTATTGAGCAGCCATTGAATGTAACACCGAAATCTGCGCAATCATTCCCAAGGGTATTACAAACAATACCGGCAAATGTAGCAATTACGACACAACCGACTAGTATAAAGGTGATAACAACTAGTCAACAGCCAGCACCAACTGCCCTTGTTGTAAGCATTTCTTATATTTATTTTTATTACTTATTATTATATCAGGATGTTTACTGAAAACACACGCGCGCGCGCGCGCGCATGCATAACATATATATATATATATATACATATATAATATTATATATATATACATATATAATATATACATATATATTTATTTTTTAGAATAATGTGAATCCGCCCAGGCTAGCGTATGTGATGCAAAGCAGCACAGGCTCACCAAGGCAGGTGCTAATAGCATCGAACCCTAATCAGCAAGTACAGGTTGATAACAACGATTTCTTCACCATTCTATCTAAAAATGAGTATTGTAATGTTTATGTAAGCAAAAAATTTAAATATCTTCTAGATACGGCCAGTGATGAACACACCTAATAGACCACCCTTTTCAACTGTCACTTATAAGGGTAATTAAATTATTTTAAAAGAAACATATTATATATTCCGTTTTAACATTATAAAGCTATGTTTTAGAAAAATAACAATGGAAAATGTTCAATGAAACAAATTGATAATAATGTTTTTTATTGCAGTATTTTATATTATGTTATTTATTCTTCATTGTCTTGTCGACAGGAATATCAACGATCACGAATGGTACCGTACGTGTATTAACCACGCCAGTTCTATCAAATGTACAAATAAGTAAGGTGAATATCAAAAATAACGATTCTCTTACAATATTTGTTCAATGATTATTATTTTGTTTTATTATAGCATCCAGCACCTTTGCCAGACATTCCAAATTATGCACCGACGCCTGGCTGGAAACTTCCACCGCCTGCACCATCGTTGAAGATTTCAAAAGTGTCAAATGGTAAATTATGTTTTTGTTTTGTACAAATAATTCAAATTCAATACTTTTGAGACTTTCACGAGTACTTTCTTCAGAGATACCAAAAGGTTTGCGAGTAATTACTATCATAATCTATTGCTGATACAACGTCTCGCCATTCATTTCATCATGAGGAATGTACTGATACTGAAATTCCTCCGGAGAACTCCCTTTATATAATCTTTATTAAAAAGGGGGAAGATTGATATTAGCCAATGGATCATGACATGACAATAATCTGCAAATCCTTTGGCATCTCTTTAAATTCAACTTTTAAGCTGCAACATTCTTAATAATATTAATTCTTATTACATCAATACCACATCAATAGGGATAGTGCTATCTTGGAACATGAGCTTATCGGATAAATATGCAGATATTGCGAGTTATCAATTATACGCGTATCAAGAAGTCACTGGTGTGAATCCCAACACATCATTATGGAAGAAAGTTGGGGATGTTCGTGCACTGCCACTTCCCATGGCGTGTACGTTGACTCAGGTAAATTAAAGCAATGTTACTCGTCAGTGAGATAAAAATTCTTGCGAATTTTTTGATTGATATTTGCAACACTATAAAAGCAATATCCTTGTTACAGTTTTCCGAGGGTAATAATTATTACTTTGCGGTCAGAGCAGTTGATACACATTCTAGAAAAGGACAGTACAGTATGCCTGGCAATATCTCTTTATAGAGGATTGACATCAAGTTTCAGAAGATCTCAGTTCTTTCTGTTTCTCCTTTATTTTTGTACTTGTGTTCAACGCGTAATTGTGATAAAAATAGTTGTAGATAATATCTCATAATATCACAGTACGAATCTGATTTGACAATTGATTTAGCTAATGTTTATATTTCGGATTATTGAATTGATCCAAATGTAGCAACTATTCTCGTTGATATTATACTTATAAATGCTTCCGATCGCACACACATAATTTGTATATAATTCTCAATTTTGAAATAGCATATCTTGTTTCTTTTTTATTCATTTCTTTTAACAGGTGAATTTTCATATATTCTTTTGGGGCAAAATATTGATTTTACAATAATTGTAATTTATTAACATTTTTATGATAAATTCATGAAATTATTCGAATGTTTTTTTCTTTTTGGTTTTTAACACTTATGACAACAACCTGCATAATATAGAGAATTCTAGTCAAAAGTTTTCATACAATTAAAACGTGTTAATATTATTCAAAGACTGGTTTTGGAGGAAATGCATTATTATTTGAACTCAATTGAAGGTATTCTTCAATTAGGCAACAAATGCTTGATTATTTGCATTGAGTTTTACTGAACGCTAAAAAAAAGATAAATGATAAATAACAATCAATAGACATAACAATTGTAGCATAAAGTGGGGAATGTTTTGTACATTAATTATTACTTGGTCTAATCTTACTTCATCATTGGATGATCTATTATTTAAAATGTTAGACGAAAAAACTTGTTGCAGCAAAAAGTTAACTATATTGTAATATATATATATATATATATATATATATATATATATATATATATATATATATATATATATATTGTATATGAATATATATATATATATATTTTTTTTTTTTGTATTTTTTATTTTTTTTATTTTTTGTATTATAAAGAGATAT
>Ga0157363_1003469_pt1 | contig 14253 bp, 7 predicted proteins | sample AttsexASBM1_FD_111477 | JGI IMG/M metagenome (GOLD analysis project Ga0157363, IMG submission 111477) | Fungus gardens microbial communities from leaf cutter ant in Ribeirão Preto, State of São Paulo, Brazil - Atta sexdens ASBM1 | ecosystem: Host-associated > Fungi > Mycelium > Unclassified ...
ATATTATTATATAATTATATATATATATATATATATATATATATATATATATATATAAAAAATATTATTTATTGAGACACATATATTAATTTTGTTCTATTTTTAATAAATAAAATTTTTTCTAGATTAAATACATATAAAAATAACATAAAAAATAAAAACATAATTATAAAATGTGACACAAAATAAAATAATTATTATAAATATATATATATATATATATATATATATATATATATATATATAATTATATAATAATATATTAATTGCCCAAGAGAATTAAATAGAATTTTAAGTAAAGAGCAGAGGAAAAAATAAAGTATCACAGCATTTATTTTTCAGACTTTTGAAAAAGATGAGCGTGGAGAGTTTCACACGCGGCATAGAAGAAGAAAAAGTTTTAAGCGGAAATTGTTCATTGTGGAATCACGATGTTAAAAATTGGAATCACTTTTTTTCTCGATCGTCGAGAACTCATCATAGCATAAATCGAAAAAAAGCTGTAATCAAAAGGGCACTCGATACTCCCGGGCACCACAAACGAAGGTGTCATACAAGTAATCAAGTTTTTTCAAATAAAAAGAGAAAGAGAAATAGAAAGACGAAAAAAGAAAGAGAGGAAGGGAAGAGAAACAGCAAAGGAGAAACAATATGATAATTCGCGATGATTCCCAAGAGAATGATACGCACGAATTAATACGTTTTCAGCATGTCGTGAAATTCATAAATTTAGGGATGGGCGATGTCTGAATCGATCTTTTGCAAAAATACTAATTAGAAATCGCTTCTTTTATTGCAAGAGAAATGACCTTTTACAAAAAGATTGTGTCTTTTCCAATAAAAGAAACATTGATATTTTGTTCTTTCTTTGACAAAAGAGAGCAACCCCCCCCCCTTTTTAAATATCGATGTAAACGGTTTCTCTCTCTTTTCTTTTTTTTCATTTTCCCTAATAAATTTCCGATCGACATAGACAAAAGTAGTACCATGAATTTTCAAAAATCAGAAAATCCAGTGCAAGCTTCTGTGAAATTAGAGGTCTCATTTCTTGATTATTATAATATTTTGATATTATAATAATAAAGTCTTACGATTAAAACAATAGCTTAGCATAACAAAATCCGAGCTCGAGGTGTTCAGCACAGCGCCAATTGAACGTCCTAAGAAATAAATCCTCAGACGAAAGACTGACTTCAAATACAAATTTACTAATACAATTCAAATAATCAAATTACTTTCTTTAACAAAATCAATCAGACATTTCAACACTTTGAAGTTACTCCCAGCAACTAAACTAGTTAGAAAAAGAGGAAAAGCAATTTAAATTAATCAAAGAAATAATCAATTTAGATTGACGAACCAAAACAGAGAGATCAACGAGATATTAAGACAGTATTACCGTACGAGTAACGAGAGCGAGGTAGTGAGAGGGTGAGAGGGAAGGGTGGGTTTTCGTTACCACCGCCACCACCGTCCACCAACGGCACCAGCACGGTATAAAGTAGTCGCGTGCTCCAAGCGCGGTCACTCAGTCACGGAGACATCGAAGAGACGTTATCTGAAGAGAAAGAAAGAGAAGGAAAGAGATCTATACAAAGTGCCATTCTTCTGGAACAAAGAAGATCGGAGACCAAACGATATATCAGCTTGCACAAGGTATAAACTTCCGTTTCCGAATTTCTGTGTGATTTTCTGACCCTTTCTATCTCGCTAAAGGTCTCTTCGCGGAAGAAGATAATTGCAATATGGATGTAAATCTCTATATATTGACGTAAATTAAATTTAAAAAATATAGATAAAATGAAAAAGTTACGAAAAAAAAGTTTATAAAAATAAATTACAAAAAAATATCATTCTATTGATATTGCTAAGAAAAGATTACTTAATTGATTTTCTTCTTCTTAAGTGTAATAATTTAACAAAGAATTTTTTTTTAATAATCTTTATAATAATTAAAATAATATTTATTTTATAAATTTTACAAAAACTCATCATTATGTATTCAAAATAAAAACTTATTTATTATTATTATTATTTTTTTTTTTTTCGAAAAATTGATCCAAGAAGCGGCTTTATATAATAAGCAAGTCAAATTTATTTTACTAATTAATTTAATAATTTTGATTGAAGCATTAAATTTACTAGGATTCAAAATAGATTTTGAATAAATTTAATGAACTTATGATTTGCGGATATATGAACTTTTGAAATACTTGAAATAAGTAATTCTTATGTACAATCCATCTTTTCTGTGTGTAGAAATCGTAACACAGATGTAACCATGCTCGCGCATGGTGGTCAGTAAAAAGAAACTTTCGTGATCGGACCTCGAATCGGAAAAAAAGTACTTAAAGATTCAATCAAATACAAATTTAAAAATAACCTTATTATAAACTTCAAAATAATTATGTAAGATATCCGAGCATGATAAGTGCAAGAAGTTTTGACATTTTAGTAATCAATTTGACTTGAACATCCTATCATTGAAAAAAGAATTGTGATAGTATCTACCAAATGTTGAATGTGAAATAAATAGTATTGAAATAAATAGTATTGAATGAATGAAATTTTAATTAAATGTTCAATTAATTAGAGACCGAAATTTTTGCCGAAATTGAATCGAAATATTCGGCTATATTACATTAATTTTAACCGAAACAAAAATTAAAAAATAAGAATCCTATAAAGGCTATATATAGACATGCCCATGTATAAGATACTTTTTCTTTATAAATATCATAATTTATTGAAACTATAATTAAATTTCGATCGAAATCGAAAACCGAAATTTCGATTGTGTGTCAATTTTGGCCAAAGAATTTAAGTACTTCTTCGTCATAAACATCATAATTTAATTATTATAACAATAATTACACATTAAAATTAATATTTTATTGAGAAGAGCTACATGGTTTCAATCGAAATTGACACGTAATGAGTGTTCGTCATCTTCAAGTCAGTTTCAATAAAAATTTCGATCGGACTCTATGATTAATATATCCAGAAATAATTTTACCCTTTCAAATATATATATTTAATGATTATTATCAAATATATACATATAAATATATACATATATACATATAATAATACATATAATCAATCTTTTGATAACAATTGCTGAATATTTAGAAAAAATAAAAATTGAGGAAGTAAGAAAAATTTGCGTGTGCAAATGTAATGCGGATTTTTGATGATTATTTTTATTTTTAATTTTTGTACGTTATAAATTGTACACTGAGGATAACCCAATGTAAAGGGTCGAAATGTATTTTTATACTTAATAATTTTTATCTAACACATTAAATAATGTTAAAAGCACAAATAACCAGCTTGGCTTATTAGTCCTCTATTATTCCTTTATTATTTGATTCCTTCATTACTCCTTTATTATTTAGATTGAAAAATAAGAATATTTTTGATTATGCATTACAATCAAACAATTAATTGCATTATTTTATTTTATTTAACATTTAATAGCTATTACCAAATTCCTTTTCAATATATTATATAATTATTTTGTACATAATTATTTTGAAGATTCCATAAAATTATTTTCAAATCTGTGTCTAACTAAATTTTTAAATTTCAGCAAACTATTTTTTTCATAATAAAATCTATAAAATTATTTAGATATAAATTAAATTGATTATACAATTATAAATCTTCTACAAGAAAGGGAAAAACAATTACATAGATATAAACTAGATAAAAAATAAGAGAATGTGGATAAACAGTATTGTTGATTTAAAAATCGAAATGAAAATTCACGCGCGTCAGTAAAAAAGGATATCATTTCATGATCGGATATCGCTGCTATTATATGTATAATAATAAGTGATAAATCTTTTGAATTGAGATCAAAAGGTTTCTCTCCGCAATTCATTCATTCGTTAGCTCCAAAAATCACAATCAAAAGAATCATTTCCTCGATTATTCATTTATTTATTCTTTGAAAATATAATAAGGTCGTGACATACACGAGACGAAATAGTTTATATAACTACATAGTAATCTATTAGTCTACTTTGTAGTCTATTATGAACACACTTTTCGAATTTCCGTGCGATTCTTTAGAGTGACATTTCTTATACTTCTCGATTCTTAACGCGAAGAAATCTAATTATATGTATTATGCAGAAATTATATTAATTCTATAAACTTTTTACACAAGAGAGAATAATTAGAATAATAAATTATAGTAGAAATAAATTATATGCAAATGGGAAAGTGTCAACAGAAACAAATTTATAAATCTGAACATCACTATCTATAAATGAAGTAATTAAATTATATCAATTAAGACGTAAATGAATAATATAGCGATAGATAAATAGCAGCAAATAATAAATTGTATATTTTTAAACTGAAATTATATTTATGAATGTGCAATCTCAAAAAGGTATATTCCGTTTTATGAATGAAGCATACAATGTATCATCCTTGTTTAACATTCAGTAAATAATAAAGATAATGTATAAATAAAATGTTATATAAATACAAAGAAATTTAAATTTAATTCAAAAACTGACGAAGCTCCTATGAATAAAATTCAACAACTATAAATAAAATAAACAACTAATGAGTATTTGAAAGGTTAATGAGTTTATGCAAAGAAATTATGAGAATTCTCGATAATGTAAAAAATATAAAAATGTAAATAAATATTAATAAACAGTCTTTAAATTTTGTAATAAAAAAAAAATCATCGTTTTGACTTTCATGACATTAAAATAAATATTTCTTTCTTTTGGTTCTTATTAAATCGATTACACTTTCTCTTGGTGTGCTCTTTGAGCTAATTCGAATATTTTTATAAAATCACACCGTGAAAATGATATATCAGCGTAAAATGGAATGTATTCGATCGTCGCTTTTACGATTAACAAATTCAAAGGGCACTGAGTTAAAATTAAATAAAAAGGAAGTTTATTTGTAAGTTTACAAATGTTTTTTTCACTCGTCAGAGGATATGGAAAGCGGTTCACGTCCAAGACTATAAACTTCCCGAGGCTCGCACGACTTTCTCGACCTCGTTTACAAGTCACAATATAATTTGACCGTTCAGGCGGACAGACGGGGATAAATTGAATCTTCTTTCGCTATTTTCTTACTTCATGCAATAATACGGTTGCACAGACGCTTCTTGTATAATGAAGGTTTCCTTCGTCTCAAAATAAAGAGTCGCACACGAATACAAATGAAGTACAAATGATAAAACGTATACGGCGTATTTTCGTCGTCGATCCTTGAAAAAAAATTTATAAAGAAAATTCAGTACTAAGTAGACATTTATTTATAATAAATAAATTTTTTTACATAAATGGAATTTAGCTTTAAATCACTTCATAAATAATGTCTTAAATATTGAAATCTTTGATCTATACAAATCTATGAATTATTTAAATAAAGAGATTCGGATAACATTTTATAGTATAATTAATCAATTACCAATTTATATATGGAATTCAATACAATTACCATTCGATATTATTTGATAGCTTCAAAATTAGAATACATCAAAATAATATTAAAAAATTAAATTGGCTAATAAATAAATACGGAAATAAGAAAATTAAAAATATTAAATCAATAAATTATTATGTTAAAACGGATCAGTGAATTTGATATAATGAAATATAAGTATGGAAAACTAAATTCGGATTTATATGATTCACAGTTAACTGTTAGTTTAGAATCTAAAAGTTTCTGTGTAGGTTCGTTCAATCCGATCAATCATACTAATAATAAATGGTTCATTAACTTGGTCCAATAAACTTATTCCGTCAAGGATATCTAATTTACTGCAATTAGGAGAGAGAAGGCTTTTGCCTTGCTATTGGTCTCAATAAAGATAGTAATAAAGAAAGTAATGTATGAGTTCATCAAGGATGTCGAAGGTAATTTGATTAGTAAGAACACAAGTGCAGTATCAAAAATTAGATACACAGTTTCACAGCTGAATAGATTTCTTGATTTAAAAATTAATTTTAATGCGATAGATAAAAGATTAATAGATATGTATAGATCAACTAAAAATTATTGCAAAAACAATCTTGATATTATCTTTATGAAAGCAGACAAAGACAATATAACGGTTGCAATGTGTATGGTGGACTATAAAGGGAAAATGAATGATGTTTCTGAGTGATTTGTCAATATATACTATCGATGAACAAAAACTCAATAAAGAATTTAGAATTAACATCTCAATTAACATCGATTTTGAAAAGCTGGCACTCAAAGGAATATATTTCGAAACAACAATATTATTATTTAAAAACTAACGAGGCTTCATTGCCGAAGGTTTATGGTCTTCCGAAAATGCATAAAAAGATTATCCACTCAGGATAATTGTTTCCTCGAATAACTCTACATTGTATCGGTTGACTTTATTTTCGAATAAAATTTTACATGATAGCTTACATTGTACAAGTTTTATAAAAAATAGCTTTGAATTAAATAATTATCAAAGATCATTATTGTTCACTAATATTCCATTGGATCTAACATTATTAGATATAAAGAATAGATGGTCAGAAATAATTAAAAAAACTAAATTGCCCTTTGAAGAATTTATATTAGCTACTAATTAAATTTGTATTGTCACCTTCCTTTTTCATTTTTGAAGGAAAGATATTTAAACAGATATTTGGAGTGCCAATGGAATCACCATTGTCACCGATCATTGCAGAGATTGTCATGTAAGACTTGGAAAACAAGGCACTTGCTAGTATCGGTATAAAATTACCAATCTACTACCGATACGTAGACATTCTGTTGACAGCGCCAAAAGACAGACTTAATAATATCTTAGATACGTTTAATATCATTATTCGTTAAATATCATTATTCGAGACAGCAATTCACTGTGGAGGAACGTTGTATTAATTTCTTAGACTTTACAATTAAAATAGAAAATAACAGAATCATATTAGATTGGTTTCACAAGGCATCATTCTCAGAAATATCTGTCTTTCTTCTCGATCCATTGTGTCATAAAATTGGTACAATACACAGCATGGTATTGTATTATTATCACATCCGTCGTATCATCAGAAAAATCTACAATTAGTAGTAAATACATTATTAAATAATGATTATCTTGGATTTAATTTTTAGAAAAATGGACAATAGATTAAAATATTTAATTACAACAAAACTTAATAAAATTCCTGTGACACGACACGATGAGGTTGGAGAGAGACGGGAGAATCATATCCTTTTCTTATATCAAAAGAGCGAAAATTGTAGCTTCAGCTGAGGCTATTGATAAGAATGAATTTATGATTGGCTATAAATGGCTAAATAAACTTAATAACGTCACAAAAAGACATAAAGATAGAGATCTGGATAATTGCAATAATAATGTCGTTTACAAAATTAATTGTAAGGATTGCGATGCTTCTTGACGTGGGTCAAATGAAGAGGTAATTGAAAACAAGAGTGATAGAGCATAAAAATGAATGAATCGAGATATAAGTAAGCATTCTGTTATTACTGGTCATATGTTAGAACATAATCATACGTTTGAATGATCTGACGTAAAAATTCTAGATAGAGACAGTAACTATTTCAAGAGATTAATATCTAAAATGACCATATCAAAGTACAGACTATAATTAATGCCAAAGAAAACACGGCATTTTTAAATGAATCTTTTTTCAATATCTTTCATAGGACCTGTAATAACGACTATTGAATGTTTATCTTGTCGATTTTATATGTTAATGTGAATGTCATTTAATATCGGATCATGTTTCTTTTGCCACTTCATACACGACTGCTGTTAAGATCAGAAGCATATATATTTCACAAGTAAGTTGCTTTGTCATACTTCCAGATGTATAGATTGTAACCACAAATTGTAATTTAATTCTAAATTTATTATCACATTAATTGTACTTCATTTCTAAATTTAAATTAATATAAATTATCAGCCTCATATTAAACTTTTGCAACATCAAGAGAATGTTTTAACCGAATAAATACTACAGTTCATCGACATATTTCGAATTTTCATTATGTAAGATTTTCAATATCAATTGACTATTAATGTAACATACTTGCGACTGAAGAAGACTCAGTAAAGTCGAAACTAGTTTTGCTAGATTAATGTAAATCGAACATTAAAATTATTTTAATTACAACATCTTATCATTCGTCTTTGGCCGTCAATTTTTATATTTTTATAATTCTCTTATTGTGTTTTCAATAACAAACAAGATATTATTGATCAAATAAATTTTTACTCAATAAAAAAAATAATAATTAAATAAAATTAATGATTTTTATATGAAATAAATATATTTACAGTTAATAAATATTTACTTAGATTTATTCAAACAAGTATTTATTAAACTTTAGTATTTTCAGTTTAAAATCGTGCACTTCTGGGGTTCGATTGTGCATCACACAACTTGAAAATTACAAAAATGAGCAAATTGATTAGGTATGTTGATCAATAAAATTATAAATATTCTAGCAAATTCGCTTATTTTTATAATTTTCATCATCTAAACTCTTTATATAGTCATTACAAGCGTTATTGATTTCCGTTATTTTAAGGAGATTTTTGTTAAAATGCTAAATAGGAGATATAATGAAATAATAAAACAAACAATGACAAACAATAAAATAATAATAAATGGATTATAATTGAATCGCACGTCGTGTTCGTGGCAATAGTAGAAAAGGTCCGTTTATAATCGGACGTCTTTCATAACAACATCCAGGAACATCAAAATGGAATTGAAAATATTTTTTAAAAATATTTTCGTCTGACTTTGTCGCGGTAATTTGTAATGATATCTCAAATAGAAGAAAATAAAATAATATATAGAATTAACTTAAGATAAAATAAAATAGATAAATTGGAATTCTTTATAGTAACTCTTCATAAAAAATCTACTACATCTGTCAATTCTATTAAATTTTCGTTTTTAAATAAATAAATTTAAATAAATAAATTTGATGCAAGTATTTTTAAAAAAAAGATAAAGAAATGAAGAGAAATTTCGGAGAAAAATCCCAAAATAATTGATAACTTGAATAAATATATTTGCGATTAAAACTTCAGTTTCAACATATTTTTAACAATTTCGCTTTAATAATTGGCTGTGTTTGTTAAAATAATTCATTCAAGCATGAAAATCTTTTCTTTAATCTTTTTTATTTTATAATTTCATCAAATAGCAATTTCGATAGAAAGTTTTTTAATTTTTCCATATAATTGAATCCTTCACCGTGATTTCGAAAGTTAACTTTTAACACGCCTAATTTTAAATTCCTCTCTTTATTTCCTTTTTTTCTCTCTCTCCTCTCGAAATCTTGGACGCGCGTGTCATATTTTATCAATCATGTTTTCAGCCTTGCATTTTCGACATCGATAGGATTAGTAAACTATACCCGATAAATGCGTATCAACTCGTTTCATTTCTCGATACTTCGAATTATTTGATCTGATGACCTTTTCTAATTAATGAATTAAATTCGCAATGAGCAAACCGCGTTGTCGCCGCGGCGCTTTGTGATTTCGATAGAACGCCACTTTGCGGCGGCGACGGCCATAACAAATTATTTGATACGCACAGTGCGGCCAATAATGCGCATCGTTTGTTCTTCCAATTAGTGGATTGTGAAACGGACTACGCGTGGCGAGTTTCACTCGTGATGGGCTTCATTTTTCATTTAGTTCTCTCTAGCCCTCTCCCCATCGCCAATGTACTTGCATCCGATGTCTGTATTCCTTTCGCTGACCTTTTATTGTACTACTCCTCCATCGGGACGGAAGGAATCTTGGTATTCCTGGTATTCCGGTTACTTTTGCATTGCACAGTAAATTAGTAAACATAAAGCCCGTTTAAATACATTCTAAAAAAATGTTGGTGTTGATTTGACATTATTTTTTGTTTTTCTATATAATTTTTTTTTATTCTTATTTTATTTTTCTTTTTATATAATTATAATTCTCATCACATATTGGAGTTAATATTAATAAAAATAATTTTTATTGTCTGACTTTTGTCGCGATAATTTGTAATGATGTCTCAAATAGAAGAAAATAAAAATATAGAATTAACTTAAGATAGAATAAAATAAATAAATTGGAATTCTTTATAGTAACTCTTCATAAAAAATCTACGTCTGTCAATTCTATTAAATTTTCGTTTTTAAATAAATAAATTTATTGATAAATATTTTTTAAAAAAAGATAAAACATGGAAAAAAATTTCGGAGAAAAATCTCAAAATAATTGATAACTCGAATAAATATATCGCGATTAAAACGATATTTTTAATATTAATAATAATTCACATTATATTGGTGTTAACATTAATAATAAGTAAACAAAATTAAAAATAAAAAAATGAGAAATTAAAAAATAGAATAGAATAATGAAAACATAAACATAACATCAGGAAGTATCAAATAATTACCAAGTATGTTGCTAATGCGCCATCAAAAGTGGATGAGTAAATAATATCAAGAAATAAAAAAATCACTGTTTACTTTATGATGTAAAATTGTGCGGAAAAAGAAAAAAAAGAGATATACTTATAAACTTGATTTTGAATTATATGGAACAAGAGAATAAAAAAACGTAAAACCCATCGATTGAATGTTTGCTAATAACGTCAAGGTTATCGATACTGTCGAGGTACAACACTATTTTCAGCAATTTTCTAATTTAAATAAATACAAAAATCTTACGAATTCCTATGATATTTTTTATATTTTTAGACTCATCTTCAAATATTCAAGATCAAGAATTTACGCTGCCATAATTAATAGTTCGATAATAATTAACAATCGCTAATAATTGACAATCGATTTTCATTTTGACAAAGTATTTGGCGCGATCACCAACTAGTGACACAACTACACAGAAAAATGATTCTATTCCTCAGAAAAGTGATTATTTGATTTACTTTTTTCCTTTTAAGTATATCTTTAACAAAGAATCTTTTCTTGATAATAATCTTAAAATATACCTATTATTAAAATATACCAAATTTTAGAAAAACTCACATTATGTACTCAAAACAGAAATTTATTACTTTTCGAAGGATATTATAAAATTGATCGAAGAAGCGACTTTGTGTTATAAGTAAATAAAATTTGTTTTAATTTAATAATCTTTGATTAAACTTTAATTAAACTTATTAGGGAGTTCTGAATATATTTTAAATAAATTTGATGCTTTTATCAACTTACAGTAAATTTGCGGATGAACTTTTGAAATATTTAAAACAAGTCATTATTACTTGTGTATATATTTTTCTGTGCCTATTTTCGGGCAATACTTCCCTGACAATCAAAATTCTCTTGTGCGAATTGTCACTCGATCATTTTAACGCTCGTTTCAAGACGAAGAAAAAATTTTGTGTATCCAGATTGCATTAATTAATTTATTTTAAATAAATAGGTGATTTAAAATATGCAAATTAGTAAGTGGATGCTCAGAATCCTAAAAGAATTTAATTTTATAGCCATTTATTTTTTATTATTATATTATATTACACATTTAAATTTACTTTAATCCTTATTATTATATCCTCCTTACTATAAATTTACTTATATTCTTATAAGATAAAAGAACGTAAAAATAATAAACTTTAAGACTTCTGAATATTTGGACAATACTTTTATTTTTTTTTTCCAGACTAGAGAAAATTATACCGGAGGTACATTATGGATACTCTACCCAATTAAAGATTAATTATATTTTCTATTAATATATTTACACTTATATATTATCAATAAATAAATTTCATACTATGAAACAATTCTGGGACGTGCATTTGAATACGGGCATGCCAATAAAGAGCATAACAATAAAGAATAAACTTGCCAGAATCGTTTCATAGTATGATTATTTATTGATAATAAAAAAATAGATAATAAAAGATAGATAATAAAAGAAATATAACAAATTGATTCTATAGGATTAGAGGTTGCATCAATTTTTTATATTTCTCTTATTTTTCAAATCACTAAAATTAATAAAAGCAGTTTTATAAATTTATTTTTATTCTTGTTCCCAGATTTAGAACGATGTTGTCCGTACAAAGCACAATTGCCCTGGCATTAATGCTCTTCGTCTTGGCGGAATACTCGGCAGCGATGCCGACGATCGACAAAGACAAGACCAGATATTTGAACAACGTGAATGTAAGTAAAAAGATAAAATCTCGCGATTCTTCGAAAAGATTAGTGTGAGCCGGAAGGACTTGATCTATTTATGCAAAATATTTTTGTAATCTCGCTTTTAAGAAACAATCGTTTTTTAGAATTATATTCGATGTTCGATGAATAAAATAAACTCCAAAGCTTTGAATTTATGAAATGATAAATCCGCGAACGAATCCGCTTCGAATCTCAAGAGATTGTCTTTGGATTTATTTATATTTTCCTGTTCAAACTCTCACCGCACGATTTTTATTTTCGTCGTAATCATACAGGGGGGGGTAACGTACCTCATACATGTTTAAGGACCGGTTATTCCATCTTCAAATAAATTATATGATAATTTACCTATTAGATAAACAAAACAGTAAAAGAGTAAGAGCATAAAAGAATAAAAGAATAAGACCGAGTTTATCAAAGGATGAAATAACCCAATCTGTCTTTCTAATTTTTAGATAATTTAAAATGCACCGATTAAAGTAATTATGTAAAATTGTAAAAGCTTTGTTCTAGAGAATCTATAGAATAGCTCCATATAAATAAAGTCGACAATTGTAAATTTCAAAAAATATTTAACAATAGAGTATAAAAATAAATTTTTCAAATTTACAAATTTACAAAAATCACAAAAAAATCCTTTTTTTTTCAAAAAATTATTAATTATAATTGATATAGAGATAAATATAAAAAAAACTAAGGAATGAACAGTAAAATTTCTGGTTTCTACAAATTCTAGTAACAATTCTGACAATTTTTTTTTTAAATCATCTTTTTGAATTGTGATAATTTTTTAAGGGTATGCCACACTCGTACTGTAAGGCACGTTTTTACAATATATGATTACTTAAAAATTAAAGATTACCGAGAGATTCCTTTAATGAAATTCATTCATGAGTTTCTTGATAACCTTCAACTTTTAATTACTTTAGATAATCATATGATTATTGTGAAAACAGACTTAAGTGATTAATTTTATTGAATAATTGACGAGATACTGCCGGAGCTTCCGGATTCGCTAAATCGCGAACTATGGTGGTCCTGTTCGCCCCCGATTGATGGAAAAAAGGGATGGATCTAGACCGCTCGAGAGCCTATCAAAGTCCCGATCTCCAGTGACACATAAAAAAAAAAACGAAAGAAAAGAAGAGAGGGGAGGGAGAAAGAGAAAAAAATGAAAAAGACAAGTCCTGATTTTTTTTCACGTAGGATTGCATAGAACTTCCAATCCGACCAGATTGACGAGGGTGCAAAATGGACACGGTAAGGAGTCCACCTGACAGCTGTCAGAAACGTCTTCCTTTCTCCGTCGCTTTGTAATAAAACAGGGCGAGATTGGAAAACGATCGGAACGGATATCGCTGCCGCGAGATTACGAGTCCGGCGCGAAAGTTTGTCGACATTTATACGGAATTCCTCAACCACTCGCAATCTCGATTAAGCTACGTTCTATTCTTAAATTCTTTACATTTTTTCGATAAATCATTTCAATAAAGCCCTAACAAATCTTGATTCTACTATCTACTTATAGCAAATTGGGGCGCATTGATGCATATTGAAACCATTGTTATTAAACTGATTAATCTGAGTGTAAAAGGCAAATTCAAAAATACATATTTTATTTAAAATACAATAATTATATTATTAATATTTTTATTAAAATATATTGAGGATTTCACGGTTCAACTATTTATATATTTATATTAAACACACATCTTTACGTCAATTTATATTGGCTGATATTATGGCTTTAATATTTACTAGTGCGCACTGAGGACGCTCAATTGAATTCGCTATTAGATTCTTACATTATTACAATAAATTCATGTAATTCAGCAAGCACAAAGTAATTGTAATGTCAATTTCACACTCTATATAATAATTTATTATGTACGACGTGTGCATATTCATATTATATTCAAAGTGTGAAATTATAATACTGCATTATATGTTACTGTTTCAGAAAGTTTTCAAAAAATTAGGTAAAAAAATTACTTGTAAATTTTTATTTGAAACACAATAGTTTGTGAAATAATAAGACTTTAAATATAGCTAATTACGGAGCTG
>Ga0157363_1003472_pt1 | contig 14250 bp, 6 predicted proteins | sample AttsexASBM1_FD_111477 | JGI IMG/M metagenome (GOLD analysis project Ga0157363, IMG submission 111477) | Fungus gardens microbial communities from leaf cutter ant in Ribeirão Preto, State of São Paulo, Brazil - Atta sexdens ASBM1 | ecosystem: Host-associated > Fungi > Mycelium > Unclassified ...
CTCCACACACACACACACACACACACACACACACACACACACACACACACACACACACACACACACACACACACACACGCACGCACACACACACACACAGAAATCTTTTAATCCCGTTAATGATTCTGATGAATAATGTATTGCAAAATAAATTCAGACGTATCCATTTATATACCGACAGTATAAAACGCAGCTTTTTCATTTTTTTCAACTTTTGGATTTTTAAATTTTTTTAAATTCAAGAAAATTCAATACAGTCGATTTATATATCTATCATGAAATTGCTTTTTAAAAATATTCTTGCATGCAAAGTAAGACGTTTTCCGACATACGAAAATATTGAAATTTTCAAAAATTTCTTACTTTTTTTTTTTAGTAGCACAAGAAAAACGTAATATTGCCCATGGAATAAATACATGGAAAGAATGATTTTGCTGAAGTATCTAAAAATTTAACCAGATACAGAGCTAAAAATTTGTTGGACAGTTAAAATAATTACGTAGGATGCTTAAGTTGATTGCTAGAATGTTAAAATGTTTTGCAACATTGCTCATTATGCTTGAATTTCCTGCATAATTATTTTGATTTCCAACAAAATTGTTTTCAGATCTGTACTGTCTAAATTTTAAAAATATATAATTACACGAATGTATATAATTTATGTATTAATCATTGTGGAAACTCACATAGGCATTTTTACTTGTATTAAATCTCGAAGCCACAATACTATTAACTTAATTTATTTTAATTAAATTTTTAGATGTTTTATAACAAAATTGTTTTTTCGGTGTATTATTTCATTATTTGTTTCAAAGATATAGTTTTAAGATAGGATTGTTAACAATGACGAAAATCTTTTGAAAATCTCAACTTTCTTAGGATGTTACGCATGGATTAATTATTAATTATAACTTCTAATGACTTGCCGTTTTGATGATACGTGCCATGCGTTACTATGAAGTTACTCCACAGAATTGGCTGAGATAATTACAAACAAGATAAAATAATTACAGCTGTAATCCGTATAAGTCGTAACTTTTTTATGCACGCTTGATAGCTAGATTGATAGCTAGATAAAAATTAATTCAATGAATCTTTTTATGCACTAATAATAACGAGAGATTAAACTGACGTACTTTCTCATTATTTAGTTAATATTTAATACGACAATTTATGTTACTATATATTGTCATAATTTTTACGTATTAAAATGTTTTCGCGTGCTGTTTACATTACATTATAATTATGACTAGCAAGAGTCACACACTCACGTGCGCGCATATACGCATACCATATACATGTGCTACAATTTCTGGCGCTACAATATATATGTTCATTTGTCAATTTATAGATTAAATATTCATGAAAATATTATACGTTTTATGATGCAATGTAAAAGCTATTGAGGATTACAGTTTTGTTCTGAATACTTAATAATACGAATACCTATGTAACGTAATCACACTAATCACTTATTCGATGCTTATTATCATGCGGAATCAGAATTTTGTATAGGGCAGCATTTGAAGGACAGCAAATTAGATTTGAATCTTTTGAACTCGAAGGAGAGGATCGAGTGATATGGATTATTGAACTTTATTTCATTTCATATTATTATTTTTATTATCAATTACTAGCAGGTAAAAATCACAAAATGACACATATTTAATTTTGTTTAATTTATTAATTTATTTTATTGTTCTTTTAAAACTGTAAAAACTGATTCTTTAAACTGGAAAAATTTAAATTTATAACACTGCCGTCTTGAATTCTTAGAAAATCTTTCTATAATATTCATCTCCAATTCTATCTCCTTTTCTAAAATTAATTTTTTGTAAGTAAATACTCATTGAGGGGTTTTTAGTCGTTTTTATTGATTATACGTAATTATTTCTTATGTCACAATTTTTTTAGATTTGAAAATCTTTTTTAGAATTAAAATATAACACGTATCTATGAAATGGAGTTTATATTGAGAATATAAAAAATTTTTTAATTGAAGTTTGTCATTTTTTATCCAATATAGCATCGAGCTGTCAACATCACGACAGTATTTGTTCAATATGAAAGCTTTGCAATCCGTACTTATGAAATAGTAGTTCATAGACTAGAGTTTACATGAACAAACGTTGTTAAGTTCTTAGAATTAGACTTATCTAATTTGATGATACAAAAATGCGTTACAAAAATTTGTGTGTATAAATTCTGTTGAGTCAATAAAACAGACGGCTTTTCTTTTAAGGGAATGCGATATAGAATATATACGTAGTGAGTGTCGAATTTGATCGATGTCGATAAAACAGCATTCTTAATTCTAAATTCCAACATTCTTAATTCCAAATAAAACATTACGTACATTAAGTAAAACATTATGTACATTTCTTGTTCTTCTAATACAGGTTGTCCCTACAGTGCTAAAACTGCGACTTCAGCATACGAAAATAAATCGAAAATGTTTAAACACATATCCGAAACGTGAAACGTTTAAACACATGATTCCGAACGTTTTTGGAGTTACGGGATATTAAAGTAAGAAAAATCGTAGTGAATGTTGTTAAATGTTCGTTATTCTATTGTTCTAAATTCTGAATTTTTTTCTAATAGATTAAATCTTTCATTCATCCTTAAAATGTTAACAAATACACATTTTTCCTTGAACTATTCTCATTAGATTAAAAGATCAGGACGCTCTTATTATATATAAATGGCTAGCTGGAGAAGTCTTGATCTCACTGGATTTTTTTCTTTGGGGACAAATGAAAGATTTAGTCTATCAGAATGAGATTTAGAATGCAGAACAATTATAGTAACTAATATTTAACACTGCCGATATCCGCAAAACTCTAAATATTTGTCATTAAGTCCGATATTAATTTATTAATTCGTACTAGAAAGTATGTCAAAGTCGACGAAGAATTTTTGAATATCTTTTATAAAGCATTAAATAGAACGATATTCAAACAATATTTATTACGATTTATGTTTTCTTACTTCAATATCCCGTAACTCCGAAACCGTTCAGAGTGGAACATATGTTTAGATATTTTCGACTTGTTTTCATATGCTAAAGCCGCTGTAGCAATTTTGACTACACTATATACAGAGACCCCTGTATATTACATGAATACTGATTACATTCAGATTATATTTTTTCATTCATTTCTCTTGTAAGTTTCAAAATCATAATTTGAAGATCTCATTATATTCTTATACATTATTCAAATGTGAGGAAAGTATTTTTTATTTGGATATATTTTTGAAATCATTTATAATTTATAGATGTGAAGAAATAACTTACTGGTAATAGGAAATTGTAATTTATACCTTTTTTTTTATTTTTCATACAAATTTGTAATTTCCCCCACAGCTATTTGGGTTTTTTCTTTTATTTTAGAGAAGAATTTTTTATTCTATATAAAGAAAACGAAGAAAATGGAAAAGTTCGAAGTGCGCGTTTCAGACGACTGCAGCATCCCCTTAAGCAGTTTTAATTATTTGTGTTCTTTGAACCTACTTTACACGATCTACAATTCACGACAGTATTCGAAACAAAATTCTATTTATAATTTCAGGTATCCAATTATAAATATTATAAATATAATTATAGATGAGAAAAATTTATTACATTACAAAAAATATCGTATTGAATACGTAGGATAAATTGTAATTTATGTCATTTATGATGGAAAACATTTATGATAAAACTTGTTTCTATCCAATTAGACACGACTCTATTCACAGCGCTTATAGATTTTCAATTTTCCAATTGACCAATTATGAGTATTTATGTACGCATATTTAATGCTTTTAGAAGCTTTCTATAGTAAGCCATTAGTAATAAATCAGAAGTCAGAAGCTAGAAATTGACTAAGTCGAGTATTCTTCTCATATTCGATTATGATTGGTCAATTTTTAGTTTCTGACTTCCGCTTTATTACTAATAATGGCTTATTGTAGAAAGCCTCTTATATTTATAAAATGGAGCATTATAATAGTTATAAATTTATAATTCTGATTATTCACAAGTTTTCTATATTACACGTTGCATAAAAGTATAAATAGAATTCTGTCGCGAATTATACATCGTCTAAAGATTTAAGATTTGCCTTTCCTTTTAGCTACGCCCATGCTTATTGTCCACCAATAAAATAAATAAATAAATACTTACCGGTTGGAGTGTGAAGTTGCCGCGTCAGTTGTTATTACCAGAAGCCCGATACATCGGAGCGATCGAAGGTCGATAGTTTGCGAAGTGGTTGGACGAGTGTTTATCATCGTGAAAGAGGAGCTGTCGCGTGAAAGACGTTAGAAATATCACTGTCGCAATATCGAACGAGTTACGCGACATTACCCGGCAAATATCGAATAACTTACGCGACATTAAACGCGCGACGTACGTATGTACGTACTACGTCGGTGACACAGCGAGGCGAGGCGAGCAGAGGCGAATGTCGAGAGACACGCGGCTCACATGTCTACTACGTAACGTAGGAAAGGTGCTAAGCGATCTCGCTTCCGGCTGCTCAGAGAGCTCGCTCTGCGAAGTGTATTTATCATCGTTGTAAATTTCGCCCTTCGTAAAACGGAAACACGATTCGCGCGCACCGCGTCACGGTCATCGGCGCGTTACTTTAAAATAAAATAAAAAAAGAAAAGAAAAGAAAAGAAATATATGACGCGCGCGGAAGCCGTTTACTCGCTCGCGCGCGGGGCACCCCCGGCACACTTCGCGAGCGCCTCGGTCTGCCTCGGGAATCTTCGGCAGGGCTCGGGCGAGCGACCGGCGCGCGCCCGATGCCCCACTCAGCGCTCACTTCGTTCAGTACTCGTCGTGCAGTCGTCGTCAGTTGTCGTATCTTTATCCCTACCACGGTCGGCTGAGCGAAAAGTCACCCTCGGCTTACCGGTACTCACGCGTACTGATCGCTTCCAAGTTACCTATGCAATTTGTGCGCGTGATAAGGCGCGAGAAATCGAAGCGAGTTGTTTTCACTGAAATTTCAATCTGGTGACAGTACTTATATCGAATCTCGCGGAGTTCTGTAGTGTGAAAGTGATTCGCGATTAATTCTTTCAAACTCGATATAAGATTGACAAGAATCTGAATCAGCGCGAAAACAATGTTCGCCCGAATGATCTAGAGGTGCTGACCGCGCGCTCCGAATTCGCAACAAGTTGCTGGAGTGTGTATTCTTACGATTTCTTCGTCTCTTCTCCGTTTCGTCTTTACGCGTGTGTGTGCGTGGGTTTCGTGTGTGTTCGTGAAATCGAGAGGATTAATACGGTGATGGCCCTGTGAGAGAGAAGTCATCGTTCTCGACGATGATAATCGAACCTTCGAATGTGGAACGGACTGTAGTGACGGGCGATCGCATTCGAAGGGAATGTAATTCCCGTGTGCTGTGATTGTTATCGCCCCCAAGAATCTTTTACATGGTAATATTGAGTGAGAAGAGTTATTTCTTCTTATTTTTCTCATTTTTGCCAAGATTATAAATACAGATTGCATAATAATTATCGCAAGACGTAATCGATAGGAAACGTTTCGCGAGGAGGGACTAACAGTTTGCGTAAACGCTCATAACGTAGAGTGGATGATATTCAGTTGAATGATCAATGTAGCACGATTAATGCTTCCCACATACAAATAAGTGAGAGCTTATTTAGTAATGATGTTTATTATTAGTTGACTAGGCCATTTACCTCGAATCCGTAATCCTATATTATACGGGGATATATATATTCCAAACGATAATTTTGGAGAATATTCTGGAGTAACATGAAGTTTGCACTTCATTACTTTTAGTTGTATGATATTGCACGGAGAAGAATAGTAAAGTAATAGAACTTTAATAGATTTTGCAATTGACAGATTCATATAGGGACAGACGTTTATTTACTTTATAAAATTTACTTTATAAAATTATTATTTATTTACTTTATAAAATTTATTTTTTTTTGATAAATGAGTGATTTTCGTATAGCCGTACTTTAAGATATACTTTTTACATTTTGTAAAGTAAATTGCTGCTGCAATTTGTTATTATTTTTAATTTATAAATTATCATACATTTCAATAGAATTTATTTTATTAACGAATATTTGTTATGTGCCTTGATGACAAGATTTATTTTACTGCGCAATAAAAATATTGAATATGTAAAGTCTTATGATCTATCGAGTGATCGTTTACATTTTTTACTTTAGGTAAATAAAGTCTGTTATAAGCTCAGCAAAAATAATCAGAATATTTTTACGAAATTTGTAAGATTACATCAACACGATCCATTACTACATGTGGCATCTTAACTCTTTAATGTATGATTTTCTGGTCCTTTACTACGGTCCTTTACTATGATATGTCATTCGTGTCTCGGGTGAATTTTCATCACTTCAAATATACATAAATATTAATACCGTTTCTACCGATGTAATTTAATTTTAATCTTGGTTCAACTAACTGTTTATCTTTTTCTAGTTCTAAAAATTAGAAAATATGAAAAGTAAGTTGAATTGACATTAAAGTTCTTAATAAAAATACAGTTTTTGATATTATAGAAATATGATGATTCTTACATGTACTTTGACATCTTTAGAAAGTAATTACAAAGTTGTATATTTAAAAAAATTGTATATAATGTTATAATTAATTACATGATGCTGCTAGTTTTACGAAAAGAAAAAGAAGTGTGCAGAACACGAATGACCCAATCGTATGTGCTACTAAGGTTTCCGAAATTATATTTCTTGAAAGTAACTTTTTAATACCGATTTCTGTTAGTCTTGTTTAGTATTTTATTGAATATTTCTGGAATTAAATTAGAAACTAAGATGGAATATTCGAATTCTTCTAAAATTAAGTTATATTAAATTTTCTGTTATAAAATTTAAATATATATATATATATATTTGTTGAAATATTGCTAGAGTTTTGAAATATATTATTATAATATTGCTAATTATGAATACATCATATTAAAATATACATGTGTGTTTAAACGCATACGCATATGTATATTTTAATATTTGTAAATTTAAATCCATGCATATATTAAATTTATAACAAGAAAATTAAATTCTCTTTATTTTAATATTCTTTTTTTTTTTTACAAAAACTGTCTTTTTGAAATATTCGAATTTAATTAATATATAAATATTTCATTTATTTTGCTTTTAAAATTTTGCAGTATAATATCTTATTATTTCGGTTGTGCGCGAATTCAGAGATATTTTACAAACAGAAGAATATTTTGCTGAAATTCAGTAAAGCTTGAAGAGTGCTCTTTCACGTATTTTTATATATATAAGATTCAACATGCTGTTTAAATATTTCTTAACAATGCAGTAACGTAACGCAAAATGCATTATTGCTTATGCGCGTACATGTATATACTTATCTTTTATTATTTATCATTAAAATTCTCCGTTTTCACGCATAATTCTGTGCTTATTTGATTTCTGTACACATTTAAAAAGCGACGATGCACGTTCGTAATTTTTAATTGCGGTGCTCCAAATTAAAAATTGTACAGCATTTTTTTTCGCAGAGCACCATATTCAGCTTTGTTACGCTCATTAACACTACTCTTCACTTTGCAACCTTTTCCTTTAATTTTCGTGACAGTTTCACGATGAGCCAATTTAAAAATTTTTAATTGTAACGAACAGCAATGAAATCCATTGATCATAAGTTTATGACCAGAGGATGAATAATGAAACAAAATCTATTCAAAAATATATTTTGTATTAAACGAAATAAACACACTGACTGTTTATTTGCAGTTAATCGACAATATGAGATCGCCGTAGATATACAAATAAAATAACATTATTAGGTGCAATTGAATTTATTCGGTGCGACATTGCTACATTGAAATAATGAGATATTATTTACTATCTTAAAGCGGACCATATTGCTCTGAATATGTGAATACGGAATATTGGAAATATTGTGTTACGATGTACGGAAATATCGAGTCATATTTTCTGCTTTGCCATAGCATAGCGGTGTAGTCGAGGTATAGTTCTCTACCACTAAAATATATTTATGAATAGCAATAAAATTGTATTACATTATTCACATCATTACGCGTACGAAGAGTGCAATTGTAATATTATTGCGTGTCTCGAGACTTTCCGTATAATATAATTTTAAATTAATTTTAATCGTGTCACATTGTTTTTCGATAGAGACTTGCTGCCTCTTGTTTTCATGTATCATAAATCATGTGCGATTTCGAGAATAAATATGCATGCTCGTCCATCACGGCGTCGCATGCAAGCATCCGCTTGAAGTGACTTCGCAGCGTCGTATTCGCACTTCGCTAAAAGAATTTTAATCTTTGTAAAATTTTCATGTTAAATCTGCGCGTTCACTCCCGAAAGGGATCTTTCTTCGAAAAGAGTCCCTTTCGGAAGTGATGGTAGTTCACATGCGATGTAACGATCAATCGGAAGCGATAATGTTGGGAACAGTTATACAGACGTATTACACGGGACTTAAATAGGGTGCTTGTCACTTCTTGACTGGCAATTTTCTCGAAAAAGGCGCGCGTTGCCAGTCACGAAAACAATTTAAGCCTTTGTGATCGGAAAGATGAAAGAATCTTCTATAAAAAGCTGGCCCGTCACGTTAGAAATTATACCTGATGAGGAAACGATGATCTTGAATACAACTGCTGATTCGTCCCTTTTTTTGTTGCATTTTTAAATCTGATTTGTTTCTCAATATATTAATTGGCACGGCTTGATTTGTCGGAATATAATATTCATTAAATTGTAATCAAATGTACGATTTTTATACATTTCTTTTTGACAAACTAAAAAACAGAATTAATCTAATTTTGTCTCGTTTGATAAATTTAATTTTTAGTTAAAAATTATTTGTAATATATTAATAAATAATAATTATGTTTTTATTATTAATTAAATTATATTTCTCATGACAAAATATAGATTCGTTTTGTTTATTTGATTAATAAATTATTAAATTTATTTAATATATTAATTAACATATAGATACTTGTATATTTATGTATTGTTGCATAGTTAAACTTTTAGTAGCACTAGGTCTTGTTCAAGATCGATAATGCTTTCATTATTTATTTTATTTACAGAAACATTTTATTAAAGTAACAAATGGTTTAGCTGTATTGATGATTCATTCAATTAATGGAATGAATTAAATTTGATTAAATTAAATACATATTAAATATAAATTTGTTATTGGATTATGGATAAAATAAAACGAATGCTTTCACTCTTATTTATAGAAGCCAGGCTTTTGAAAAATATAAATGAGATATTAAAACATAACATAAGTTTGCATTCACTGATATGAAGTTTAAAAAAACATGAGACAATATAAATGCTGAAAGTATAAATTGTAATTCTTTATATATATTGATAGGAAAGTTAATATCCATATTTCGGTAACAATTAAATTTATAAATACATATTTTATATATAAGTGTTTTACTTATAGTGTAGTACTTTAGTGTAGTACTTAAATGTAGTACTTTAGTGTAGTACTTAAGTATAGTTCTTTATAATAAAAGTCAAAGATTATTTACACGAAATGTATAATATATTTTTATTTCACATATTTTCATTTATATATTCATATATTTATTTTAAAATGAATATATTTTTGTTTATACGAAATATTTATAAAATACGAGAAATATCATACAGTCAATGTTAGATATTAAACTGTTATTTATATATATATATGTATGTATTTTTTTAAATGGATTTATCTCAGAAATAAGACTTTATTACGAAAAATATTATCTCAATCGGAATTATATTTTTCACAATAAATTTTTTATAGATTTTAGTCTTACGCTGCTTAACTGGAGGGATTATTAATATTTCAGATTGATTGTATTGAAAATCCGAAAATAATCGGTCCCTGCAGTCGCATTTAAAATATATTCTATGTATTAGTTTAAACATCTCTAACTTTGACTATAAATGGTGTTTCTCATATTTAATTGAGTTCATTCATATAAATCATCTTGTTTCTAATCATTATTGAAATATTCGCTTAAAACATTTGCATCATTTGTGTCGATTTGATTCACTGATTTACATTTGTACATTTAACTTCGTATATCGCGAATCTTCTGAAACACTCGTACATTTCGCAATCTCGCATATTTAATATTGCATTGTATTATTGAATTTGCATTAAATCTCATTGAAATCGATTTAATTTGAATAATAATGAGAAAAAGACAGGTATAGTTTGATATGGAATAGGAATCGTTACGACAATGTCGCCAGATGCCATACCGCATACGCAGCGGAACGGAATTTTCGCGGTCATTAAATTCACCTATTGTCAGTTCGGTACGTTTATAAGCGTGTAGAGATCAGAGAGAGTAGAGAAGATGGTTAGGGCTTGACTCTCGATCCTTCGAACGGGTGACCACCGAATAATTCTACCGGTAGGTGCGTCAATGCATTTACATGGAAATCTGATGACTGGATAGGCGATTACATTCCTAACATTATATGCTGTTTCATCTACAGATTTTGGTTGGTATGTGTCTTAAGAATCCTTGGTATTTTGCATTGTGATATATCTAATTCACACCATAATTTTGAATTGATTACGAATTAATTGCGCCATTATTATCAATTTCTTCTCGCCGAAAAATGGCAATCTGAATGTTATGCATTTTTCTGATGTCGTATAAAGACAAATGTAATGTTGGATATCTTTGACATAAATGAGAGTTTAATTAATAAAATAATAATAATGATAATAATTAAATATAATAGATATAATATAAACGATGAATAGATATAATATAAACGACGAAAATATTTTAGGTAATAAGTTGAGACATTATTTGTCATCGTTTTGGCATCGAAATGATGACAAATAACATCAGTTTTCCACTTGGAATATTCATACATGCAAAAAAAAGCTAATTGAAATAAATATAAAACTGAAAGACTTGTAACTCTTGAAGTATTTCATGTAATATAACAATAAAATATTGCTCTATTATTATGACATGAAATATTTCCATTTGTGGTAGCGGTGTTATTACAACAAGTTTTATATTTTTATTTATTTGATTATTAAAGGATTGTGCGAGTATTATTTCTGAACTGGCTTTTCTATTCATTAAATATCTTGAACTTTTTAACGAGAAATTGTTAGTGGTCCAATTTTGTTAGTATTTCAGTTTTGTTAGTTTTCTAGTATAAAGGTATCAGATAAACTAAATTATTTACTATATATAGTAGAGAATAAAAGGAATTGAAGGGAGCTCGGTATAAAAACTGGTCAGTTCTTCACTTTTTAAATTTTCTATGGTACTATAAATTACTTATAGTTTATTATAAATAAAAAACTATTCTGTGATTTATTGTAATTTTAATATTAAAATTATAAGAATTTATTATATTTCAACATCTTATTATTCGCCGTTATTTGTATATAATTTTAATTGTGTATTTTGCCAATGTTATATGAAACATTTTACGAAAACCGTTGAAATATAATTAATTACTTTGTTCAGAATTGTCGAAGCTGCATTTCTTATATTAAAAGACGCAGAATGATATGTTAAATTTATGAAAAGTTATTTTCGCCAATGAATTTAACCAGTTTTTGCACTTCAATTCTTTTTCATTGATTTTAATTTCATATAAATTAACGTAATTAATTTGCACGCTTTGTCTGTGTAATAATGATTTTCTATTTTAACTTTGAAATTTTCAAAATTTGAATGTCTACATGCGTTTAAAAATAATACAATTTATTCTTAATTGATTATTTAATCAATTAATCAGTCAATTAAACAATTAGTCATTTATAATTTTTCAAAATATTTATTATATAAGGATTTATTATTTAAGGAATGTAGAATTACAATTGTTTTATCTTATTTTTACTACTATAGTTTTATCTTCTTATGTTTTATAACTTTCAGCTAATTATCAGATAAAATTTTCATAATACACTGAAAAAAAATAGCCTAAATGTAAATAAATATTTATTTGAATACTGCCAACTAAACATTTATTTAATAAATAAATATTTACTTAATAACAAGAAGTGATTGTTAAATTAAATAATGTTTTTTGGACCAAATAAATATATTTTTATATTTAATAAATTTTTATTTGATACTTATATTATATTCAATATTTATTAAAATTTAGGATATTTTTCTCAGTAGATTCACGTAAGTTTAAATAGATTCATGTAGGTTCTTGTATCTATATGTTTGTTTCATCTAAACTACATTAAATTTTTAAAAAGTTAATATAGGTATATATATTGTTACACATATTATATCTAGGATATTAGAATCATATATTATGTACTTAATGTTGAAAATAAAGTAGAATTCCATTGTTAATCACCGTCTCTCTTATTAATGGAAATGTTCAGATATTGCGGAATTAGTGTATACATTTTTAGTTAGCGATTTAACTCTCGAATGGAACTCCGGGCACTTCTTTTATATATATAGACTATGTACGGTGTGGAATAATGAATCGTAATTTACCTGGTCCCTAGCGATATCTGTGCGTGGAACGTGATTGAACCGTTAATTAGTCTTGAATTAAACGATCCGATGCTGCCCGCTTGCAATTTTACAATTTTACATTGCAATTTTCTCGGGCAATGCACATCCTTCGATACATGCTCACCTCTCACTTGCTTGCTCACTCGTTTGTTTACTCATCCATTGTGAAAATTGCTGCTATTTTTTGCTTCGTTAGATATTCGAACGGACGGAGAGGAGTGACGAGAGAAATTAATTATTTATATTTTCCAAGTTTCTCCCGCAAAAAGTAATTAAAGGCCCAGTTGTTTATCGGTCTTGAGCAGCATCGAATTAAGCCGTCTGATTTAAAGTATTTGTAATTTTCCTTATTAATTGTACTGTGGCATTTTAAATAGCATTGTATGTTTATAACAGTCGTAAAACGTTACTTTTGCTTGTACAACGATATTATGTTTTAAACAGATAATAGTCTGATAATGTTGCCCTTATAAAAAATATACTGCAACTAGATAATTCATATCTATTGTACAATACTTCATTCTGATTTTTCAATGTTTTGTTAGTAATTTGTATCGCTGAATATAAGAATTTGTTTAATTGCTATTTATCAAGAAACGAGCAATACTTTCAACATTATTTTTTCATTCTCGATGTTTGTAATTCTTTCGTATTTGTTGACACGCTAACATAACATACCTAAAACAACTATAAAAGTACAGTTACAATTTCGACGGACATTTGCAAAATGCGACAATTTTGAAGCGATCTTATGTTCATACACTATATTTTACATTTTTAAACTGTTTGTAATTCCCAAGTAACCATGTGATAATAGTAGACCATACGTATCCCTCCCCCGCTCCCGATAATTTATTTCAATTGATATTGAGAAACTTTCACTACTTTTAGGATAGTTCTTCTCTATGAATGTCATTCAGATTTGCAAGTTTTAATACGTTAGGATGTTTTCTACTAGTATTCCCCATAACATCTTTGAAACCAGAAATAGTATACGAGAGAAAAGACTTTATTCAAATGAACTCTTTTTCCTACGAAAATGTCTTTTGTTATTTCCCAAGAAACTTTATTTTCTCTTGTAAGGAAAACAAACAGTGAAACATGTATACGCGTTTTACGCTATAGATCTATTGCTTTAGGGTAGATAGGTACTTTTTCTAAAATGCAACTTGTCAATCGAAGAGCGTGTTCTTATATCGAAGTTAATGGAATCGACGCGATATATTACGATGTATCGCAAGACGAACGCACGAGTCACGATATAACAAGGATAATAACAGTGGCTACGCGGCAAGTATCCGGAGATAAACTTGTTGCACGACCGATCGGTAAATAAAATAATAACTGGGGCACATAACTCGATTAAACGACAATCGCGATGTTTGCACCGGTGCACTGTGTCATTCTGCCGTGTCACAATCGACGAGGCCTGTCGCGCTCGCATCAAAAACTCGGACAAGAAACATGCCGTTATCACTGCAACGGATATAACCGTGCGCTAGAACCATGCATATTTTTATACGTATTCCTCCTCCCAAATTTTTGTCGGTCGAATTATCCGCGACGGAAGCAATTGCTTCGCCGAATGAAATATTTTCACCCCCTCTCTCTCTCTCTCTCTCTCTCTCTCTCCACTCTTTCTCTCTTTCTCTGTCACTCACTCACTCACTCACTCACTCACTCACTCACTCATTCA
>Ga0157363_1003473_pt1 | contig 14250 bp, 6 predicted proteins | sample AttsexASBM1_FD_111477 | JGI IMG/M metagenome (GOLD analysis project Ga0157363, IMG submission 111477) | Fungus gardens microbial communities from leaf cutter ant in Ribeirão Preto, State of São Paulo, Brazil - Atta sexdens ASBM1 | ecosystem: Host-associated > Fungi > Mycelium > Unclassified ...
TAATGTACTTAAATCGTATCTCATACATTTTTTCTTATTATTAAACATATACGATAATTATTAATAATAAAAATATAAATAAATAAAAACACAAAAATTTCCAAATTATCTTATTTTGCGTACATTTAAAAAAATCAAATACATTGATGCAATTTTTAATAATCAATTTATATAATTGATAATAATCTAACAATGCATTTTATTCTGTAGTTTTATGATTTATCGTAGAATATATATTTTATGTACATATTACAATTATTATAAAATTTAGATCAATATTATATATAATTTTTATAAAATTTTTTATAAAATTTATCATGTTGTCTCAATCGTACTATCTGCACCGATTTTGTTACGATTTGACAATTCATATTTATTTATTTATCATACATCATTATATTATTTATTATTTTATGACTATATAATTAGTTATATACTTATGACTATATAATTAGTTATATACTTATAAAATAAATGTATCTGATAAATAAACATGTTAAACATTAATTCTCAAATTATATCATTAATTATATTATTTTGTATTGGATATTTTTTGTGATCATTATTAATATTGTATATAAACCATTTTAATCCTATTTTTTATTGTTTTTATTCGCAAATACTATTTTTAAACGAGATGTGTTTGAGAATTTACGATTTAGGAGACTGATTATTTAAATCGTACCTTTTACACTACATAAAAGGCCTATAACAAATTAATTGTTTATACAAAATTAAATAGAAGGTGTATTAAACATCCAGCAATTTCCAATATTAATTGCTTGCAAATTAATAATGAGAAATATTATACATAAAATATGATATGATTTTCAACTCTCCGTATACGGTATTCATTAGCTATCTCTTAAAGTAAGTATGTAATACATATTTATTAATTCTATTACATACAATTCTATTATATACAATTTGATTATTTCCTTGCGAGATGAAATTCTAACGGAATATCTCGATTATATTATCTGGGATTATCCAGTTCCCAGACTCGTCGCTAAATACATCAATAGATACGCTCTAAATATACACGGAGCTAGATAACACCAAGTTACGCAAATAAATTAGTTACATCAATAAATAATAATATAATAATCATACCGCATAATAAATCAGATTCTTAATCGAATAATCAACAGCCATTAAATTAGATAGCTACAAATTCTAATGCTTGCCATTAATTTATCTCGTAAGCACCGATCACAAGTCTCCCATTAGTCAGACTCCAATTTAAGCTCTTGAATACAGTTTGTCGGTCGGCGTCATTCATTTCATAATCATTCTGTTTGATGGAAATTATCGCGGGAATCCACGGATTCTCGTGGCTGTAACGACTTAGTCACGCTTCACCGGAAAGTAGTACCAGATTTCCTCGAACGAACAAAAGAGAGAAAGAAGAGGAATGATTTTATTAAATGACGCAACGGTACATATTGAAACGTCGCCGTCATACCGCATTCCGTTACTTGAGCAACAAACGATTCCTTCTTATGTCCGCATCTTCCCTTCTACGTGCGTTCCCGCCTGTCTCTGTCTCTCCTTCCGTAGCTTTCGCCTGGCCCTCTCTTTCTCGTTTGGGCGCGCAGTTGGCTCGAATTCAATTATCGATATTCCGCTTCTGCGATGCTGGCGAAACGTGTTTCGGTGTTACTCCCATTAACAAGTCGTAATTTGCGTTTATTCTTTAACACGTGGTTAAATTCGATTTTGTATGATTCGAATGACGTCTCCGAAGAGATACCTGCGACGGAAGCTTACGAGTCGAAATCTTGAATTTTTTAACAATTTTGCGGAAAAGTCAAGTAAGTAAAAATATACTAATAGCGAGAAAAGAAGCTGAATTAATATACAGGATGTATTTATCGGGGCTTATTAACCATATCGCTACATTTCTAAATAATTCAAATACGACGTTGCATCCAACTATCTGGAAAACTCGATAGTCTGGATATATTTTTAACGAAATCCCGAAAGATTGTTAAAAAACTTTAGGTTCAATATTATTTCCTACTAAGTTAATGCGAAAGATTTGTCATATTTGTGAAATAAAGTTGGAAGCATAATTTTAATATATTTTAATTAAGACTTAAAAAAAGCAAAACTGTCGCGGGCTTCATTTTTATTCTTTATGCTCTTTTTTATTCATATAGATAAAAGTTTTTACTTTTTCAAAAATTTTTTTTTTTAATTTATTTTGTTCTAATTTTAATTGGAAAAACCAGATCTTTAGCATTAACTTAATATCTATTACTTTCTCCGCAAGGAACGTATCGCTTCTTGGACACTCACGTGGATGTTTAAAATAGTTGAAAGATAATTTTTACATTTCGTAAAAGTTTTAAAATAATATAATATAAATATAATCAAGCTATATATGTATATAATAAATGTATAAAATTAAAAATAAAATTAAAAATTAACAATAACAAAATATAAATAAAATTAAAATTTAAAAAACAAAATTATCATTTAGGTTTCACTTCATGTTTTTTTTCTTATTCATCTAGACAGAAATTTAACATTTATTTTCAATTTTCTAATTTCTTTTTCCTAACTAATTCTATTTGATATAAATCTTGATGAAAAAAAACACAGATTTTTAGTATCAACTTAATACTATCTATTACTTTCTCCGCGAGGAACGTATCGCTTTTTGTGCAGTCACGTAGACGTTAATAAAATAATTTAAAGGTAATTTTTATATTCAGTAAAAGCTATAGAAATAATATATAATTTTCATAGGGTGCATTAAATATCTATTAGTTTAAATATTATTGGTTATACTATTTTTTAAGGGCAAATATCATGACATTTACGAATAGGGACACTTACGTCGTACACGCATTTTGTTTCGCGAGATGTTTCTCCTTCGGCCACTATACTTACGAACGACCGTATGCAACCACGTTCTCGCTATTTTTATCTCGACGAACGTCCGAACGCGCGAACGTCGCGCAAATTTATCGCGAGGACGTGACCGAGGCGGCTGACCGGCAAAAAGTAATAAAGTACACACTGTGTTCTTTTTTTTCCGTTGTTAACACAATTAGCGAAAGTTGCATGTAAACGCTTCGTTGAGTTTACTTTTACATTTTTACCGTTATTTTTATATCTCGAAAGACAGCTTAATTGTTCCTCTCGTGTGATGGATCAGTTCTCTCTTCTCTCCCGATTAACAATCAGAGCGCGAAGTGACATTAGCGAAAATCATGATGGCGATAGAATGAAATAATCGCATCGAATTAGATATCCGTTCGAAGTGAGGTGATTGTTGAAAGGAGTTTATAGAAGATCATTTTCTTCGTAAAGAAAGTTGACTCTCACACACACATTTGCGACAAAATATAGGGTGATAAAATATAGAGTTATAAAATGCTTGTACAGATTTAAATTTTTATAACATCTGTTCTCTCTATACATGATAAAATTAATCGTTAAAAAGAGTAAATAAATTTATTTCAATTTTATATTCATTTATTCTTTGGATGTTATTTCTCAATCTATTGACGTTATTACTGATGGAGATAAATGAAGACTGAAGTATTTTTAAAACTATGAATACGCTTTGCAGTTGATTTATAATAATAAATTTTGAATTACATTAATTTTTATCCGCAAACCGTTTAAAAAGCGATATTTTAATAAATGTGTTCTTATAAGAAGAAATCCAATTGGCTCAAATTTCGTGATCACGATTTTTGTTAAATTATAGTAAGATTAGTAGATTTTAACTCTGGAATGCTACTAGAGAATTTTCTTCTAAATGCAAATTCGTGTTTAATATTATTTTATTATTAATCATATTTTGATAGCTTAAAATAACATTTAATAAAGTTGTTTAAAGTTTATTTTCTTTTACATTAAAATATAATATTAGTTCAGTTATTCTATATTTTGCAATCTAAAAAGTAGAATAAAAAATGTAAAATAAATTTCTAATTATGTAGATGAATTCTCATCTAGAGTAGTATCAGTGTAAGAAAAATATGAGTAAACACATTTATAGGATTAATGTATATTAAACTTCACTAATTCACTATTTTAATTTTTGTTTTCACAGATTAATTTTATTATATAGAATAAAAGAGCAGTTATGAAGTTTAAAACTGCATAAGAATTTTATAAACACCTTTTATATGTCTTACACAATCAATATAAAAATTATATATTCGTTTGAAATTATATTTTTCTGAAGGGATTCTTATTAAAAGAGATCTTTCAAAATTGCTTTAGGATAAAACAATACAAAATGAATCGATTACTCATCGCTTCGGGTACTTATTGAAGCATATATAAATGCAGCTGTCATTATTCGAGTGCTCTTTCAAGAAAAAAGACCAATCCCCCTGCGGGTATCTGTTCTCGAACGGGCCTTCGCCGTGGCATTATGCGTGTGTCGCGAATCATTCTTTTCCGCACGGAAGCTGGTACGTAAATTCTGGATCCTCCCCGCCGACGGTAGCCCCCCTCCGCTCGGGCGGAAATATCGTGACGCGTCATGCGTTTACACAAGATAAAGCGGGTGCGAATAAAAACGCGCCGTGAAGCCAGCGTTCTCGTCTTCCCGAAATTATTCACGAATGTATATCATCGCGAAAGCAACAGTCGTCCGGATGTTTTTCCCTCGTTATGATCTGCCTCAGTACGAATCGCTGCATTTATGAATTGAGTGGCACAAAGTCACGAATGCTGCTGAACGACATATTCAACAACACACGGAAGTACGACTGGCACGAATTACGTATGTGACGTTTCTTTTTTTCTCTCCTTTTCTCTAATTTTAGGTGTTTTCCAGCAACACAGACATAGTGTAAAATACACACACACACACACGCGCGCGCGCGCGCACGCGCGCGCACGCACACACACATACACATACACATAAAGAACTATTACTGCGAATCCAAGTGTGTAAAAGTGGACTTCAGTACATGTATGTTTTTTTCATATAAAAATTATACGCTATGTTGCAAATATACATTTAAACGTACAAGGCATTTCGTACAAAGCATTTAAACGTATAATATAATATCATTTTTCTATAGAAAACTAAATAGCATACGTATGTTGAAGTCATTTTTAACACACGTGGATTTGCAGTGATCCTTATTGTTTATCAATGTTGAACAAAGACGAAGTGTGATTTATTGTGTTAGATTGTAGCGTTCCGCAAAATGCATAAGGCGTATGATTTATTATTTTATCTTGTTGTTTACCGAATGTTACGCGAGGCTAAAATGATCATGCGCATTATGGAACTATTATGCTTTATGGAACTAGAAGTTGTGTCTCTTGCTGAGAAACACCTTTCATCTGACTTTACTTGGCCCTACATTTGCTCTATCTTGCATATCTGTATATCGAGCGTTCGTCTGTATTGGAGTATTCTACTGTACTATCGCATTTGTTTCCGCGACCTTAAACAACAGAAGTCCAACAGGTGCTATCGATGTCTGAAGATATATTAATCCTTGAATTCCTGTCTTTTGTTCACAATATTCCTTAGAATTGCACAAGTGTATTTCTGTATTTATTAAAAACAATTCTATTGTTTTTTACTAGCTCGTGCTCTTTTTCTTTATATTATAACATATGTTCCGTGTTTTGTATTCATCAAACTGTCGCTATTGGCTCAAGAGTGATTTAATTGATTCTAAAGAATTTTTTATGAACGTGCTTTCGCTTTTATCGCGCAACATTTTTCGGATAATTGCATATCCGATGTCTGTCTGTACACCCACGTACAAAATGTGGCGAACGAAATTATGTCAACATTTATCGTTTCTGTCGATGTAGTCAGAAGCCAAAAAAACAAGATAATTTTTGGGTCAAGAACGCAACGCGGCCGGCAGCAGCACGTTTACCAAAAATTCACGGTCTTCTTCGTAAGCGAAAGTTTTCGTCACGATTTTAACGATAATGAAAGTATACAATCGCGCGGATTATCGTAAAATTGGCACGTGAATAAATTTCGCTTATCTGTCTTATCGTCTCGCCTTAAAAAGAATGAAATGGTATCTCGTTTAAACGCAATCTATCGGTTTCAATCTCTCTCAGAATCAATCTTGCAGGAGTTCGTTGAACTATAAGACCAGCTTTGCTTATCTTTTCGCATTGTGTATCAACCATTTGTACCGAATATTAACAGAGATTTCTTCATTAATTAGAATAATTAAAGAAAGAAAGAAAGAAAGAAAGAAAGAAAGAAAGAGAAAGGTAGAAGAATCAGATCTGCATGCGTGTGTCGTGTGTGTGTGTGTGTGTGTGTGTGTGTGTGTGTGTGTGTGTGTGTGCGTGTGCGTGTGTGTGTGTGGACATCTTTAGCAATGTAGATTGCGGAGTAATTTACGTATATTTGTTTGTCCCTATGAAATAAAGATGAGAGCTTGCGAGAGACGAGAAAGCATGTCCAGTCTTCCGGGCATACGTATAAGAAAAAAGAATTCAAGAAGAAGACATCTTCGTCACTGCAGACGGATTGCAGAGAATCGCAAATCTTCACACGTCGCGAAGATAAAGAAACAGGAAAAGCGTCCAGGAGCAGGACTCGGGGATCTTCACTGTTTTCTTTCCAACACGTCGGTAAGGTGTCGGAGGAGCCTTCGCTCGAGGTGTTTACCAGCGACACATCCAGCAACGATGACATCCCGGACGAGAGCCAGCGACAGATGATGTTCCTGAACGATATGCCTACCTGCCTAGCTTCCACGATCAACAAATATACACTATCACCGAAGGAATTGTTTGAACATGGCTATCCCTTCGAGTCGACTCTCTTTCCGGGTTACGCGATGATAAACAATGTATCATATCCATCAGGCCCCAAGATTGAGAGTGACAGTGGCCAATATAGCAATTCCAGCTCGTCCGACAATTCCGAGCAGGAGAGCTCGTCCGATAATGAGAAGAACTTCGACAAAGAAAACAGTTCTGATAAGCAGAAGAATCGAGACGAGAAAAACTGCTCCGAAAACAAGAAAGGATGCGATAGCGAGAACAGTTCGGATAGTGAGAAAAGTATTTCGGATGACAAGAAGAGCTCCGAAAACGAAAAAAGCTGTGATAGTGGGAGCCATTCTGACAGGGAGACTAGTCCGGGCAATCAGAGCTCCGAACACAGGAAGAGCTGCGACAGAGATGACAGTTTGGACATCAAAAAGAGCACCCAAGACGAGGATTGTTCTACCAACAAGAGACTAGAAAAAACGGGCTGTGAAAACGAAAATAATCCGGCTAACAGGAAAAGCCGAGAGGAAAAAAAAGAATCAGGCGCAAGCAGCAATACAGGATTGTTGGAGAGAACATGCGTCAGATGCTACAAGGTATTCTATGCCGATCAGAACGGCGAATATCTGAACGCGGAACGTTGCGTTTATCATTGTGGCAAGCTATACAACCGCATGACCAACGACAGCTGGTATTGGACGTGCTGCAACCAAGCCAGATTCTCGCGCGGTTGTGCTGAGTGGAAGACGCATGTATGGACTGGCCTGGTCCCTGGGATCAATGGGCCCTTCGCGGGATATGTGCACACCATGCCGTCTCCAATGTTCCTACACGATAACAACTATGGCATCTACGCGATGGATTGTGAGATGTGCTTCACGCTGCAGGGTCTGGAACTTGTCAGAGTGAGTCTCGTTGACTTATACGGCCAGGTCGTATATGACACGCTCGTCAAGCCGAGCGCTGAGATCATCGACTTCAACACGAAGTTCAGCGGCATCACAGAAGATGACATGTCTAACATCACCAAGACTCTCTCGGAGGTGCAGAACGACCTGCTCAATTTCATTCACGCCGAAACGATTCTAATGGGTCACGGTCTCGGGAATGATCTCAAAGCGCTGCGCCTGATTCACAAGAACGTCGTCGACACCAGTGCGATGTTCCCGCACTACCTCGGCTTGCCATATCGTAATGGTCTCAAGACTCTGGCGCGAAAAGTGCTCAACCGGAAAATACAGGAAGAGACACATAACTCCATCGAGGATGCCCGGGTCGTTATGGATTTAGTGTTGCGAAAGGCCCAATACGAGTGGCAGCAGTCTCTTGTTTGGTAGATAAAATCTTAGATTAAATCGCCATCTCGAGAAAAGACTCATCTACGTGAATAAGAACTATTCGATAGTCTTAGCAGTTCGCGGTGAAATAATGTCGCGACAGGAAGCGCGTGTTATTGAACTAATTTGTAAATATAAATCAAGAAGGACCGCGTTTTTTTTTCCTAGTGTTCGTTTCCAGGGGTGAAATCTGTGATATTACATATATAGTGCAATGCGTTCCTCACGTGCGTTTCTGCGTTCCCCATGTTCGTCTCTGATGATAAGGGATGCGATTGTACTCACATATTATACGCACACAATACATAACACAAACGTAACATACAGCGCGTAACATAATTGACAATCACGGAGAAATTATAACAGACTACGCGCAGTCGAACATTTATCAAAGACTTTAAATCTATTTATTATTTTTCATATTCTTTATACTTTTCATACTACTCTACTATGTACTATTCTATACTATCGCTAAATATTGTACTCTTTACTTGACTGCTATCGATCTGATATTACTTTACAACTTTATCTCGAATTAATTTTACTTTCTAACTGAACGACAATCTGTTACTGATTGGACTCTTTACATTTCAAACATTAATTATGTTCGACTATTAATTTCTTTCGAATTTTATTTTTCTCCGATGTGCATTTTTATATATATTCGTATGTGTTTTGTATTGTATATACGTAATTTTCATAAGCGTTTTATATATACTTTGTACATATATTATATATTGCATTATGGAACGCAATTTTGTACTCGCAAAAATATGTATATGAAAATCTACGTATTTAACATGGATACGTATGTCTTTATTATTCGATATAACGTATCACTTTACCATCCTTTATCATGCATATTCCATCTTGTCAATCATATTTCATTCAGTATCATCTTTTTTTCCCTGCGAAGAGGACGAGCGGCGTCATTGATGCTGGTTGGTAAGTGATCCTCTTGTTTCCACCGATCTGTATTTAAATTCCACCGAGAGAGCCGTGGATTTTCTTGAACAAGGTCATGACGCCGAGTACTATCCGTTAAAACGTGGCTCGCCAACTGAAAAGAATATAAGGAAAATACTCAACTCACGGATTTCATAACTCACTTCACTTAATTAATTTCAATTGATTTGTTGATTAATTTTATTCTCCGATTAAAATTATCCTCATTGCGTTTAATTGCATTATTAAAAATTTATTAAAACTTATTGAAAGTTAATGAGAAGCATAGTTTCTCTTTACAAAAATGATATTCTTTCACGTGTGCGCGCATATTCATGCGGTCGAATGGATTTCGACCAAATTGCATTCTTGTACAAATAGACGCAGAAAAATATACGGCATTATATTATTACTGATATCCTGAGTGTTATCAGCCGTTTTTTTCTTTTTATACGTGCTACCAAATGCGACGTTTCGGCAAATAAAGTTTGCGAGCCACGTACTGTTACATATCGGCCACGTGTATAATACACGCGCTTTGGTTTTTATCAGTTTTCGACGAAAACACGACGAGTCGTCATAACGATTGAGCGTATAATAATAGATATATATATATACAAGTATGTGAATAATACTCTCACGAGAGAGACTGCCAGCGCTTTTATATATCGATTTTCATACTCCATCGCTCGCAATCATCCCGTTAAATAATCATATAACGACAGAATTGTCTGTTGCGATAACGAATGTAATATTTAAATGTAAATATCGCGCTTAAGTAATATGGAGACAACGGATTTTGTAACGATAGTATTACCTTGTACAATATGTATTTATATATATTTTTCTATCCTCGCGTACCGTAATTTTATAACCCGTAATTTTATAAGTAGCATCAGCGATGAGTAAAATTTCTTTTGACGTTTCGTTTTTTTTTAAATTTTAACGTGAAAATCGACTGCAAGGCGAGTTTTGCGGTACTTTAAAATTAACGGTAAAGAAAACAACGGCTGAGAAGTCACAAGTGACACGATATGACACAATGGATCATTATATCCTTGTTGTTTGCCAATGTTAAACAAAGATGACATGATCACTGTGTCGCATCGTGTCGTTTATTGGAAGGCATACAGTAAGTTTTACTCATCGCCATCAATTTTTTTAAAGCTTGATGGACAATTGCGACGTGGTTGAATGATGAAAAGTAAAGCAAGAAAATACGAGGCGCACTCGCGCCAGCTGATTATGATCTCACTACAGATTCTGTAGAATCGTCTTATCACACAGGTCACGGTTCGATTCACGCTTAAGAAACATTTTATCTTTATTAATATTTGTCAAATGTTAAACAAAGACAAATGATGCTCATAAATGTTGTGAGTATGAATCGAATCGCGGTCACAGTAACGCGGCACGCGCGTTATGATTTTACCAGTAATCCTGATATAGCCGCAATACTACAATTTAACCCTGAAAGTCACAAGATTGCCAACTTGGTGAGAATCATAGAAGGGAGCTCATTGGACACTCAATCTGGTCGGATGAAATCTGATAATCTCAAATTTCAACGTTCTTCCAGTGATATACATAAAAGTCTTAAAATAGCTCTTAAAATAGATCATCTTAAGATTTTCTTAAAACAACGAAAAGAGCGTCCCGCATTTTGTTTACAGGAGGAATGTCCAACGAACACTCTTTTCAGGATAATGACATTGTCATACAGCTTCGAACGTAAATATATGTTGATGAAATATATGTAGCATTGTTTCTGTGTGCTTTTATTTGGAATATCTTTCTTCCCGCTCCCAATAAATACCTTGGTTTACAAACTGTCTCTCGACATTAAGAGAATCGTCGTCTAAATTAGGAATCGACAAATCTTTTCTGTAAATGACTAAATTATAATATCTATTAATAAAATAAACATCTTGATTCTCCGTCTGCAATTTAGGTCCTTTTAATTTAAGCACAAGTGAAATTTTACTTTCAAATTTCTCTAAGATGAAAGAGTTTCTCCTCCTAAAATATCTTGTAATATTTGAATAATGTATAGATGTCAAAATCCTGAATTTTTCTACATTTTTTGAAAGTCTAGAACAATAAAAAAAAACTTGGATTGGATAAAAAAAGACCCAAATTGCAAGACGGAGGGAATAAAAATATCGCAAGTAGAGAATTAATAAAAATTGAAATTTTTATAATATTTTAATTCAATTATATATAATACTTTTTAATTAAAATAAAATATTTTAAGCTTTGAGACTCTAATTTTAAGAGGCTTTAAAATTAAAATTTTATCTAATTTTCACATGTTGCAAGACATTACTTTTCTCTGATTTTTTTCAATTATTTAAGAATGTAAAAAATATTCTTAGTTCGCGGACTGCAATTTGTTGATTCTTGGTCTAAAAATGGCCCGAAAAATGGCGAATCGACCTGATTCGAAGATTTTCTTTGTCTTTTTATGCGAAGAAATCGCGGCATCGCATTGCGAATAAAATTATTGGCAAGCGTTGGCTGTAGGATTTTTTACGTGGAAAGTCGAAGGCTCTCCTTATTTCCATCTCATCCCGCGACATCATGATGACGCTTTTACAAGCCACATGTACTATCCTTTAAATAGCAACGTGTTTTTCAAAAATGCGTTACGAGACAAGGCTGCCTGTCCATTCTGGATAATGATATTCCTCGAGTCTCGGTAATGTTCACGGCTTCGCGGTATTAAATCTGACTTGTGTGTCTTCTCTTCGAAAGAAAAAAAAAGATTAAAAGGAGGAAGGATGAATGAAGAAGAATACATTGTCAGACTGCGTACTTAATTCTTGTCAGCTTGCTTATATAAAAAAAAAAGTTATCAAAATTCGAATATCATCGACTCGAATAGTTATTGCTTATTCACGCCGAGACATTTGATTATGTTCAGCAAAAAAAAACAGCTTTACAATCACCGTAAAATAAAAAAAAAAGATTGATTTATATATTTAAATCTAATGAGGATAAGGTTATCAATCTTTGAAGAGTACATGTAGTCTTTTGAAGTCGTTAAACTTTTAATTATTGATTAAAATTTTATATTTATAAGATTATATTACTGAGAATTATCAATAAAAATTATGTTTTGAAAATTTTATTTTATTAAATATTTTCTTCCTTCCGTTCCAGGACCATTTTTTTTTTAAAAGTATACATAATATACTATTTTTTTATGATATTTAGATATAATAGACCTAAGTGAGGAACTAAAGACAAGATCGATCATATTAAAGAATTTTACAACAATTGTAAAGCCATTTTTTTTTCTGCTGAATTTCCAATTAAGCAGTCAATCAATTGTTTGTATCGACAATTAAACGACGAAATTTAGGTAGAACACATTGTCACACATTGTGAATGGCAAGAATTTCAGTGGCGTTTGTCCACGTATCGAGTGGGCTTGGCGCGTAATTAAAAAACGTATTGTTCCTTTCGTTGGTCAAAGTCCGTAAACCGACTGTCTGTAAACATTGACACGCGCATTTCCGCTTTGCACGAAGTATGTCGCGGCGGGTAAACTTCGTTGTTTTTATCCACGTTGCGTATTGCATCAGCCGTTGTGCTTAAAGCGCATGCTGATAACGATCGGATTCGCGAGGTGCAATGCGCTCATCGATAAACACGTTGTTGACTGTATCGCATTAGCCACAGCTGCAACGCGTGATTTGCGATAAATTTTCACGTCGCCAATTCTTCCCATTGCATTGTGTGCGCTTTGGCAGATATCCGTATCTTTCGATTATCGAGTCCGCCTCGATGTTTAAACTATCAAGGACAAATAGGCTAAACAAACATGAAAATTAATTGATATTTCACGAGAGAATTGACAAAAATTAACTGAAAGAATTAATCTTTACAAAAGGGAAAGTCACTGTAATGGCACTGAAACAGTGTATATTTTGAATACAATAAATTATAATAAAGCTTAAGATACACGACACATTTTTTTTTCTTGCTGGATTATTTATGTTTTAATAAAATATTAGGCTTATTTGAGTTTTAATAAATAACTAAATTGAATAGAATACAGAATGCAAAATTTTTAGTAATTTATTATAATAAATTGAAAGTCACGAAAAAAAATATCATGCCGTAGATTTAAAACTTATTCAAGGAAAAGTTATAAAATTTTTAAAATAGACCCTCCTGTCTTCTAAAGTAAAGTTGCCATAAATTTATCATCTTTAAATCTTTCCTTACTATTCTCTAATTTCTAGATAAAATTTCATGATTTTCCTATCTTTCAATAATGTTTTGAATTTTTTTGTTCTGATTTGGAAACCGTCGAATATTTTGTTAAGAGAGTAATTTAGCAATTTCAATTACTATTAATGTTGCTGACACTGCTTGCTTATTCAGTATTCCAAAACTGTGTGATATACATATTAAATTTCTTTAAAGCCAAGAATTTTAATTTTCCAGAAAATTTTGCAAAATTCCCTGACTTTTCCCTGACTTTTCTAATTGTTTTCAATTTTCCCAATATTTCTCTGATTTCCAGTTTTGCGACAACCCTAAAGGTTAATAAACAAATAATACACTTGTCCTAAAAGCTGTACAGTTCCAATTTCTGATAGAAAAATAAGATTCAAGTCTCGCCAGAGTAGTCCTTTTCTTGTACTTCCGTATTTCCGTTACGCACGCGATAGCCATAAAAACTTTTGCGAGCTTTGCTATTATTTTATTGTTCCTCTGATAGATATAATATCGTCAGATATGCGAGGCTAGCTGTACTAAAAAAATGTCACCGTGTATATGCATAAAGGAGATTACGCAACGACGTGACCGAGGAGAAAACGAAGAAGAGAGAAACCGTTATATGAACAGCAATTGTTAAATGAGGTTCTTCGCTCGGATAATAATTCGATGGGTGTTGGTGCTGAAAACGCTTTCAGATAAGGTTTAGGCAAGTCATTTCGAGTTTCAGATTTTTTTAATCTTCAAGCATTAAGAAGAAGACAAACTGTTATAAGCGCTCAAAATCTGCAAACTGAATCAACGTGTACGAGATTTTATTAAGTGCTCTTATTTCTCACGTGTTTTATTCCTAAATTGTTCATCGTCAGCACAAAATTACAGCATTGGTTTGTCGGAAATCATTGATCGTTTTTAGCCACAAAAATATTTTAAGAAAGATACCCAAATAAAACATCTCCTTAAGAAAGATGTTTCCAATTTTGGAAATGAGTTTTTTGAA
>Ga0157363_1003474_pt1 | contig 14248 bp, 4 predicted proteins | sample AttsexASBM1_FD_111477 | JGI IMG/M metagenome (GOLD analysis project Ga0157363, IMG submission 111477) | Fungus gardens microbial communities from leaf cutter ant in Ribeirão Preto, State of São Paulo, Brazil - Atta sexdens ASBM1 | ecosystem: Host-associated > Fungi > Mycelium > Unclassified ...
AAACTCATGTTGTGTATTTGGTGGGATCAGCTTGGTGTCGTGTATTATGAGTTGCTCAAACCGAACGAGACCATTACTGGGGCTCTCTACCGAACACAATTGATGAGATTGAGCCGAGCACTCGGAAAAACGCGCTCACTACCACTCCAGGCATGACAAAATTATTCTCCTGCATGATAATGCTCGACTACATGTTGCGGCGCCGATCAAAACCTACTTAGAAACATTCAAATGGGAAGTTCTACCCCACCCGCCGTATTCTCCAGACATTGCTCCTTTCGACTACCACTTGTTCTGATCGATGATGCATGGCCTATCTGAGCAACACTTCACATCATGAAGGTACCAAAAATTGTATCGATGATTGGATAGCCTCAAAAGATGAAGCGTTCTTCCGATGCAGTATCCACATGCTACCAGAAAGATAGGAAAAAGTAGTGGCTAGCGATGGCTTTGAATAAAACATTATGTATCGTTCTTTCACAATAAATACTTAATTTTTGATAAAAACTTATTTGGCGGAAACTTATTTGTACTCCCAATAAAAATTTTATAAAAAATGATTTACACTTTTTTAAAATTAGCATCATTATAAAATAAACGATCAATTTAATTTGGGATTAATTATAGCTTCAATTTGTAATGGCGTTTCAAATTCGATAAACTATATTGGCGCGCAATTTATAACTGAAATAATATATTTGTAAAAATTTGCATTTAGTATTATTAAACACTAAGTTTGATCGAAAATAAGATCATTTATGTTACTTGATTATGATTATAGTTCTATACAGTGTTTAACATAAAAGTGACATTTCGACAATGATTTAAATTTGTCTTGAAGACTCCTACAATATTATGGAAAAAAATTATATGGTACTATTGGGAGTACAAATTAGTTCGGTCCGTTCAAAAATACATTTATTTCAAAACAAAATAAATGAACAGATCAATTAAAGTATTGTCCATCGCTGCCTATTACTTTTTCCCACCTCTCTCAGGCAATTTTTCCATCTCGAAAAAATGACTCGTCTTTGGAGGCGATCCAATTTTGGAGCCAATTTTCGATTTCTGCGAAAGAAGTGAACCGGACTTGCATCATCCTTCGGAATCAACTAGTAATCAGAAAGAGCAATGTCCGGAAAATACGGGTGCGGTAAAACATCCCATTTGAGCATTTCCAAATATTTTTTTATGACATGAGGCCGAACGTTGTCATGAAGAAGAATAACTTTATCTTTGCTTGTATTGCGTTTTTCTCGCAATGCATGGCTCAAAAAATCAATTGTAGCCGATACCGATCGCCTGTAATGGAATCGCCAGGTTTCAGCATAGTAAACAAGACCCTTTTGGTCCCACAGATTCAAAGCATGATCTTCGAACCATGAATATTCGGCCGTGGTGTTGATGTTGAGGTCGATGGCAATAATTGACCGGGCTTAGCGTAGTATTTTGTCTTCTTGTCGTAGAATATCCACTTCACATCTCCAGTCATAATCCGATGCAAAAACTCATTTTCTTTGTTGTCTTTGAATCAGCTGTCCGCAAGTAAAAAATCGCCCTTTCAACGTCTCTCGGTTTCAGTTTATAAAGCACCCAATTTCCTTGTTTTTGAATCATTCCCATGGTTCTTAATCATACAGAAACGGCTTGTTGAGTTACCCCCAATTCTGCAAGCTCCTCTTGCGTTTGACTCTGATCTTCTTCGAGTAATGCCTCTAATTCTTTGTCTTCGAATTTTTTGGTTGTCCAGAGCGAGGCTTGTCTTCAACACTGAAATTTTCATCCTTGAAACGTCGAAACTATGGTCCCTACATGATTTATCAATTGGAGCAGTGTCACCATAAACTTCGACAAGCATTCGATGGGCTTCAGCCGCACTTCCAATTAAAGCAAAAAATCAAAACCTCCCGCAAATGCTGCTTGGTTAACACAAAATTCGATATTTTAAACACAATAAAAATCAAGATTTTTGTATGAAACTCAATATAAACTGAATATTATTAGTAGATGTTTAACCTCTCTGAAACCGTCAAAATCAGCTGTCACTATGAACCATTCACAACTGCTGGAGCCATCTTTAGGGAAACGGACCGAACTAATTTGTATTCCCAATATTTAAAAAATATAAAGCGGCGTCTACGATGAGATTTAAAAATTTTAATTTTAAGCCTTAAGCTGTAAGAAATGGACTAATCACAATTATTTTCTTCACATTCAACTGTGATTAATCAATTTCTTATGGCTTAAGACTTAAAGCTTAAATTTTAAGCTTTTAATTTGTAGACGCCGTTTAAGATGACTTTAATTTTCTTATAGAAAAACATTTTAAAAAATTTTTTCATCGCTTGTTGTATGTTGTAGCCTATATAAAATAAATGAATACTCACTCTTTAATCTTTTTTTTTAACTTTTTTGTAACACCGGAAGTGTCTGAAAAATCGTACGGATTGTTACGTTGAACACCCTATACACTAAGACGCTTATACATAATATTACAATCATTTTCATAATCAATTATATATTTGTTACTCTAAACTTACTCTAAACTTTTTGAAACAAAAATTGAGCTAATCTTGAAAAAAAAGAGAACATTTTTAAGTTTTGAATAAGAGTGACAGATTTTCATTCTTTTTTAGAATAAGATTTCACTTTGAAATGAGATTCACTTCAAAGAAATAAAATTTCATTCTTTTTTTTTTATATAATTTTTACTCCAAAAGAGTAAAATCTTACTCCGAAAGAATGAAATCTCACTACTACAAAATGAAAATCTGCTATTCTTGTTCTAGAATGAAAATATTTTCACTCTTTTTTTCAAGACTGGATCAATTTTCAGTCTTTTGGAATGAGATCTCAAAAGATTTAGAGAGTACGTAAAATTATATAGACATAATTATTATTACTAACATTAGCAGTAATAACAGTGCCTCATTAACTCGGTTCATGCCCATCAGTGGGACTGATCGCCGAAAAAGTGGCTAAAAGATGTATTACATTATTACAAAAAGCTGTATTTATAAGTTTTTCGGATTGCTGAACACGATTTTGATATCAGAAATAAAAAACTCCAATATGGCAAATTTCAATGTAAAAATTTTAATTTTATTTAAAGTGACATAACATAGCATAGGACGCTGTAAAGCGCTATATGGAGTCGTCGGCCGCCACGTTAGTGACCCCGGATTCGGCAAAAAGCGGCAACCATAAAAAATTAAAAAAATTTTTATATTTTATTTTTAGTAGGAACATTATATAAAATTTCATTGCATGAGCAAGTTAGCTTGTATACATCTTTTATACAGGCATTTTCTAATTCCGATACCAGAATCATTATGATTAGCCACCAAAAAAAATCCTAGAAATCCTGTTATGCATTTTAAACAATAAAACTTTAAATTAAAATTCGTCATTTGGAATTATTTATTTTTTACGTCAGAATCGGGATCAGTGATTCAAAAAATCTTGGAAACCAATTATTATTATATTTTAGACAATATTTTAAAATTCAAATCGGTAATCGGTCCCACTGTGCCATGGGTTGAAATATTTTGCCCTTTTATATAAGTAAATTATAGCGAATTCGGTGGACGCACTAATGCGCACTGATATATATTAAAGTTATTGTACAGTGATTTAATCTGAGTGTAAAAGTAAAATACAAACATTTTAAATTATAAAATATAAATTATAAAGTATAAAATATAAATTTTACTTAACACAATAAAGTACTAAATATTTCATGGTTTAATTGATTTTTGTATTGTATTAATGGTATATGTAAGCAAATATCTTTACGTCAATTTGTATAGGATAGCTTTAGTATGCACTGAGCGCGTTCAATCGAATTTGCTATTAAAGTGAGATAAATATAGTTTGTCTCATTCTTATTGCACTAATTCAGAACTATTACAGTTTTTAGGAAGGAACTCTTCGAAAAAAAACAGATCTTTATTACAGAGAACAGACCTTTAGAGACCCTAAAGTAAAAATTTGCACACAAGACAAATATGGCAATAGTTCTATATTGGAATATATTAGCGCAAATTTGGTTATTTTTTGCACTATATTAGATCAGTGCATACTGAAAGCTGCTTTGCAAATTAGCAAAATAGTAAAAGTATATAAATATTTTAAACGATGAACTACTAATATATTGTCATGTTATTTAACAAATTATATGTGTATCATTTCATTGTCAAAGTTGATTATATTGTATTACTGAGATATATTGAGATATTTTGTATAAAACAGCTTTTAATATGCACTGATCTAGTATAGTGTGAGTAATTGAATTTACCATATGCTAAAAATAATATACATAACTGAACTATAGATTTTCAGTACTCTCATGAACAATTGATCACAACCTGCGTATAAAATGAACATATGTAAGCTTTATGTAATCCACTTTATATACTCTGCAATATATATGTCTCTTTCCAAGAGACAAATATTTCGAGTAGAAAAAAATTTTCTTTTTTATTTTTTTTATTTTTTAATATTTTTTAACGCATAAAAAATTCTAACGCTAAAAAAAATTCTAACGCTAAAAAAAATTATTTTTAAAATTTGCTAGTTCTAAAAATTTAACGTCTTGAGCTACAATCCTTTTGGCTCATGCCTTAATATGGCACTGAATAATAATCATAAAAATAGAATTCCTAACCATAACTATCTTATCATGTAATTATTATAATCACAAATATTAAACATTCTTTCCTCAATGTACAAGTTGCCTATTTATATCCTATGCAAAATAGATACAATAATTGCGTAACAATTATAACAAATATTCCAGTTGTTTTTGTTCAGATTGTATCAGATTACAAAAAATGTTTTTCTTACTTCATATATGTATATTTCTTATTTATTTTTACTTACTTTTGAAATTTTAATAATTAAAGTTTGTAATTCCATTTTATTTTATTTCCATTTTATTTTAATATCCTCGTAAGTATAAAATAACAAATTGAATCATATTCTCTTCTTCTTCTTGTGGCAAGTAGAACAGTATCATCACCATACCTCAGGTTATTTATAGTTAATTATTATGCCTTCTCCTTTCTTCAAGGACCTCCCGAAATATCTTCTCGAAGTATAAGTTAAACAATAAGGGCGAGAGAACGCTCCTATCGCATCTCCCTCAGTATAGGTATATCCTCTGAGATCCGACTGTTCTTGACAATCGCCGATCCAATATAAGTTGGTGATTATACGTATGTCTCTACCATTCAAACCGATCTCATCAATGAATATGCAACAATTTATCGTGAATAGTATCGAAAGTCTTTTCGTAGTCAATAAAACATATACATATACATATTTACATCAAATATATCAATGTCACGACATACCGAACAAAAACCTGCATACTGAAAAAAAAGCTTCCCGTGTGCCGAATCCATTTCTGAAATCAAACTGAGCGTTACCAATGTTTTGCTAGTATTTTTTGTAAATTTTAGCATTTATTATCTTCAAAAATAATTTCAAAATAGAGCTTATTAAGCTGATGATTCTGTATTCATTACAATATTTGGCATTCCGTTTTTTTAGTAAAGTAACAAAAACCGATCTGAGTCTTTCAGGATTATTCTTGTTATATGCAATTAAATAAGTCCAGCAATAAGGTGATGACATTATACTCATCTAGCGTCTTCAGTGTCTCGACGTGAATCTCATATTAACTTGAGCAGTGTAATATTTGAATAGATTAGCATGATTAAAACAAATAACTTTTATTATTAAAAATTTTTTTTATTATTTTCGATTTATGATAAAAATAAAGAAATGTCGTAGATTATGAACCATTTTTCTAGATTAAAGTTTTCTAGACTAGATTGTTTATTGAGAATTTAAATGAAAATTTTTAAGATTAAATCCTATGCGATGAATCGAATAATGATATTTATTTTTAGGAATAAATCCGAAATATGAAAAACTAGTAAATTTTTAAATTTTAAATTGAAACATAAGCAAATAAGGTATCATTGAATAGATCTATTGAAAAAAAATTTAATCTTCTGTCTGCGCAAACACATCTCACTAATAAAAACATAAATAAAAAGTTATTAAATCGACAATTTCTAAAATTTTCTTAGGCTATCTGTGATATGTTTTACACAATTTGAAAAAAAAATCATTGAAATCGGTAAATTTGAATATATAATATATAATAAATATTGAATATAATAAAAATTGAATATATAATATAGTAAGGCTTCAAAGACACTTGAGTACATATATAAGCATTGATATTTTCCATACAAAAAGAAAATACGCAACCAAAGTTTTTTTCTTTAAGAAACATACAAGCCTGGGCACAGGATTTCAATGACAACATTCGTTTTAAAACATGTCTTTAATAATAAGACACAATAAACATGATTATTCGATTTCTATTAAGTCATTCTCAGTAACTTTACAAAATTAGTTAAATAATTTATATTTAATGTCTATTGTGGCATGTCATTACAATTAAAATTAATTTTCTCACATCGCTGATGATGTGCGTTTAAATGGAAAGGAGTGTTGATAATATATAAAATCCTATTCGATTGTTTAACTTTCGATTGTCAAATGTAATGGAGATCACAATGATGATTGGAATACTCATACAAAAGTCCTAATTCCTAAATCCTGTAATATTTTGAAATAGCGAATCATTGATAATTTATAGGTGCACTGCAATAATTGAAAAAATAAGAAAAAACATGAAATTACTGTATCTAGAAGGTTTCTATCTGTATTGCGCCGCTCTCAAATTTCTTAATCGAACGTATAGAACGTGATGGAAGAATTATTAATCACAACTTTCTTAAAATTTATTCTTCTGTATTTTATCTCGATTGAAAAGTGAGTGAAAAAGCTGTAAATAGGAGCTCTTATATTAGTTGTTATGGAGAGAATATCCCATAAATGGTAGGAAGATAACTATTCAATAAGCGATCATTATTTTGCTTATTGAGTTCGTTGCTATTTTTTAAATGTATATCATCTCAGACACTAGTCTTTTATAATATGAGGGCTCAAAATCTAAAATATTTATCATACAGTATAGAAACTTGCAGTAACATTGCAGAAACGTTGCAATATTGCAGATATTCTGATATCCTTGTAACATTGTAGGTATTAGGAATTGTAATATATAATACATTACGAAAATTTTACAAATCTTGCAGCATTGTTACAGAGACATTAAAAACATTTTGGCTTTTGAATAATGAACTGTTGTCACATATGGGGACTTACGTCAATTACTCGTTATTTGATTGTTAATTATTAATATAATATGTTAATTATTTCCATTAATTTAGGAATTTTAAAACGTTCGTTGAAACATTTGTTTTCGCTACCGCGCGACAGATTTTTCGAACTTTATAATCAACTCTGATAATATTTAGAATATTTGGATTAAAAAAATTCTTTAAATATTGAAATGGGTTTCTTATTATTTCCATATCATTAAGAATATGTATCAAAATAGATGTATCTGTATAAAGTGTAAAATATATATGTCCATATATGTAAATTTATATATATATATATATATATGTGTATATATATATATATATGTATATATATGTATATATATATTATATATATATATATATATCTATATATAAAATTATATATAATATAAAATATATATTGATTAATTCTTTTTCTGTATTTTTTTTATATCACAAATTATATTTCAAATTATATTCAATAATAATAAAAGAATTATTTTTAATAATAAAAATTGTAAAAATACATACAATTTATTTACAATATTACAACATTGCAATGAGATTTATCTGCAATCATTTTGCAATATTTCTATGATGTATGGATTACATCATCCCATTTGAATTCACAATTTTTTTTAAATCTATGTTTTAAAATTACTGATAAAGACCTACTTTTTTTATTAATGTTTGTAAGATATTCTTTTATTCTCGTTTTTAATTGTTGTTTCATTTGATCGACATAAGTGGTTTCGCATTTTTGACAACTTATTTTATAAACGTCGCAACGTAACATTGGATCTGTGCTGTCTTTTCCCATTTTTATTAAGGAAGTTGATAGGAGGTTTATGTGCCAGATTGATGTTATATTTTTTGGCGATGTTCTAAATTCATAAATATTGATTAATTGGGATAGTAAAATATTTTCTATCGTTTATTATTTTTTTTTATTCTTGTGGAGCTGTTTTTAGTGTTTTTATATGTGAATATTAATGTGATTTTAACCCTCATAAGATGAATGTAGGGTTACTTTGATCGATAAGACAACTCAGAATACTGTAGCGGTTAATGAAAAACGATCACAATGTTATATCCGTGTCAGTAATGATACAAAATACAGTACAAGATCAAAATTGTAATAAATTTATTTGTTGTATTGGGAGTACAAATTAGTTCGGTCCGTTTCCCTAACGATGGCTCCAATTGTGAATGGTTCAGCTGATTTTGGCGGTTTCGGAGAGATTAAACATCTGCTAATAATATTCAGTTTATATCGCTTTGAGTTTCATACAAAAACCTTGATTTTTACTGTGTTTGAAATGTCGAATTTTGTGTTAACCAAGCAGCATTTGCGGAAGGTTTTTATTTTCTGTTTTAATTGGAAGAAAAGTGCGGCTGAAGCCCATCGAATGCTTGTCGAAGTTTTATGACACTGCTCCAATTGATAAATCATGTAGGGAATGGTTTCGACGTTTCAAGGATGGAGATTTCAGCGTTGAAGACAAGCCTCGCTGTGGACAGCCAAAAAAATTCGAAGATTTAAAGAATTAGAGGCATTATTCGAAGAAGATCAGAGTCAACGCAAGAGGAGCTTGCAGAATCATTGCAGAATAACTCAACAAGCCGTTTCTGTACGATTGAGAGCCATGGGAATGATTCAAAAACAAGGAAATTGAATGCCTTATAAACCGAGAGATGTTGAAAAGCGATTTTTCACTTGCGGACAGCTGATTCAAAGACAATAGAGAAAAGGATTTTTTGCATTGGATTATGACTAGAGATGAGAAGTAGATATTCTATGACAACTCTAAGAAGAAAAAATACTACGCTAAGCCCGGTCGGTGCTTCAATCTCAACATCAACACCACAGCTGAACATTCATGTTTCGAAGATCATGCTCTGTATCTGGTGGGACCAAAAGAGTCTTGTTTACTATGAGTTGCTGAAACTTGGCGATTCCATTTCGGGCGATCGATATCGGCAATTGATTCAGTCGTGCATTGCGAGAAAAACAGCTGGAATACGAGCAAAGACATGATAAAGTTATTCTTCTTCATGACAACGCTCGGCCTCATGTCACTAAAGTAAAAAAATATTTGGAAATGCTCAACGGAAATGCTCTGGGATGTTTTACCGCACCCGCCGTATTCTCCGGAGATTGCTCCTTCTAATTACTGGTTGTTCCGAAGGATGCAGCAAGTCACCAGTTCACTTCTTTCGCAGAAATCGAAAATTGGCTCCAAAATTGAATCGCCTCCAAAGACGAGTCATTTTTTCGAGATGGAATTCAAAAATTGCTTGAGAGATGGAAAAAAGTAGCAGGCAGCGATGGACAATACTTTAATTGATCTGTTCATTCATTTTGTTTTGAAATAAATGCAGTTTTAAACGGACCGAACTAATTTGTATTCCCAATAAATAAATTTATTTATTGTAAAAATCATTAAAAATACACTTATTTCATGTATCAAGTGTACAGAACACTAAAAAGAAATAAAATATATGTTGTTCACACACAAATGCATTTTTATATACATATAATTTTTTTTCCCAAGACTAGTAGTAAAATGCCTGCATTTGTCTCCCTCGTCCGTCGAAAACCATTTGCCTTCCGAGCGTTAACAGTAGAAAATATCAAATTTAACAGTCATTCAGTAAAATATTAACCATCGCCTTCAAATTTTTTGTGAGGAATTTTAGATGAAATGAGAAAAGGATTCTCTCGAAAAGATTCAGTATCACACTTTCTTTATGCTCCATTGACTGCATTCGGAAACATTACTTGAGTACTCCCAGGTGTATCGTCCTATCTTTATTTAATTTGGATGAACAACAAGGATAAAACGATACATGAAAGCACTTGAATAACATTTTCAAACGCAGTCTTGGGGGTTCGAATTAAAGTTTACATATTCATCAGAGTTGATGGGCTGTTTATATAGATCAAATTTAATTCTTCCACTATTAAATTGTTTAACTGAATTTGTAAAGTTATTGAGGATGACCCAATAGAAGGTCGAAACGTTTAACAATTATATTTATTATAAAATATTTTAGAATGAATGTTTTCATATTGAGATTCTGTGCAAGCTTGCATACTTTTTATAGAAAAGGATTTATGGTAATTATTCATATTAGGGAACACTGCACCGATAACCTTAATTTTGATGTCAAAATCAAGGTGATCGGCGCGATGTCTCCTAATCCGAATAATTATTAAATTTATTTACACATAAATCCGTTTCATTTCTTATTTTTTTTCTTTACATTTTGCATTAAAAATGCGTGATGTAATTACACCTCTATGCATGGTTAACGTTAAAATATTATTTGTACACAGACAAAAGATTAAATAATAATGTTTTTAATATTTTTTATTTTTGTAGAAAAATAATATGATGTAGTGTATAACGATATATCTATCGTTAAGTTTTTTTATTATATGAAACATCCACGCACATAAGAAATGTCTTGGCAATCGGATGATTTTAGGACAAGAGTACCGATGCTAAATCCTATGGAATTACCCTCGACAACTACAACGCAAAGCAAAATATACATTTATAGAACCAGAGTTCCAAGGAAAGATCTTGCGGAGTCAACAATGTCGACGTCTTCGCTGTTACGAGAGAACAACATCGGACGCGCTATAACAAGAAGAAGGGGTGCTATTAAACATAACAAAGTGCATATTGTACGAGGTCATAAACTTGTAGCCAAGTTTTTTCGGCAACCGACATTCTGCGCTTTTTGTAAAGATTTTTTGTGGTAATTTTAGATTTCCTTTGTCTTCTTCTTATTAATATTTTAAATTTTATCTCATATTTTTAGAATTTATACAATTTCAATTATATTTTTTTATATATATATTTTTGATAATAAATTTGATAATAAATAAATATTCCTTAATTGTTTATTTTTTATTTTAGGGGTTTTGGAAAACAGGGTTATCAATGTCAGGGTAAAGTTTTTAGTTTCTATAATTTTGCTCTTTTTATTTATTACTTTCCTGTATCCCTTCATTAAGATTTATGAAAGAATTTTTTTTATTATAGCGTGTCAAACGGCAGTACATAAGAAATGCCACGACAAATTATTAACTAAATGTCCTGAGAGTGGAAGAGAATCAGAAAATACAATAGTAAGTATCGATGTTTACGATTAGAAATTAAAAGAAGATTACAGTAAATAAAATAAAATTGTAATATTGATTATTTTAATCTATAATAGAAAAATAAATTATGTAAATATTTAAACGACGTAATCATTATTAAACAGATATAGCAGCAGTAATGCCATTCATTTTGTTATCTAAATTATTAAATATTTATTTTGTTATAGTATTTGAGAGAACGATTTAAGATAGACGTTCCTCATAGATTTCGTACTCACACATTCATGTCACCGACTTTCTGCGATCATTGCGGCTCAATGTTGTATGGATTGTTTCGACAAGGTTTAAGATGCGACGGTAAGAATGTAAAATACAGTTTAGGATATTTTTAAACAACATAGTTTAAAAAAATTCTTTTATGTATCTTAGATTTAAGTTATTTTTTTTATATCGACTGATTCAATACATGATATACGAGCCTTTAATTGGCACATATGACCATAGTATAAAGACAAGAGTATGCTCATACGCATGCGACGAATCAAAATTATCAAGGTGTGACATCATAGATAAACGGTAAATTTAAAACTATTATTTTCAAATAACTTATGTTAGCAGCATACTCGTCAGATATGTTATTTTGATTTCAAATTTACAGGAAAAATCTGTTTTAAAATAATATTTTATAAACTAATAAATATCCTGTAACTTAACTAATAAATATCCTATAATTAATAAATATAACTTTTCTTTCGACGGCAATATGATGCATTGAAGTATTGGGAACAAATCATAGCTGAACATGAACAAAATTATATATAGTTTACTTCGTTACATTTATACATTTAAGAAATAGAAAATCTTACCTTTTTTGATGTTAACATTTTGTTTTCCGCATGTTGCAACTCACTTACGGGCAATTATAAGACTAATTCTACAACGTGTTCTTTGTTTCCTGTTTATTACTATTTGTCTCTATTTGTCTCTTGCCTTTTTGGTCAATAAGACAGGAAAACAAACAGCAAAAAACAGAAAACAAAAAACACATTGTAGAATTAGTCTAAAATCTTTCGAAAACAAAAAATATTTTATGCTATTTCCATTAAGCAATTTTGTTTTCCAAAAATAATTGCCACAACCTTTTATGGAACAATACATTGCACATGTAATATCAACAATTAAAGTGGAAAAAGAGACTCAATTATTTTACCGGAATTATAAGTCTTCAGACATAAACATCGAAAACATGAATCAGATTTTGTTTTTCTAGGAACTCTATCAAGGACTAAAAAAACATAGTCTGACCATATCCTTAAAATGTCAAATAAAAATGGTAGGGTTGTTCTTAGTGCTTACACTTTTATATACTTTCGTACTTAGGACTTAATTCTATGACGAGAGTAAACTGGGACGGACGTGTTTGTCCTTGTCTTGGCTTGGATGTTTCATCCCCAATTTTTGTTAAGCCTGCCCGAGCTTTTTTGTTTTAATTTCACATTTCGTTTTTATTGTTCTCCCACTAGCGCCCTTCCTTTGTGAAGATGTGCGTAAAATACATTTGATACTGGTCGTATTGTTGTTTAAAACTGTTTTCATTTGAAATTTTATATTTTTATTAAACAAATTGTATATTTCTAACTATATTATTTCTTTACTATTGTAACATTTCCTTATGATTATAATATGAAATACAATAAAGAATGTTTTACGTTATTTTATGTCTACAAGTTTTTCAATAAGCATGCCATTTCCTTACATTGTAATTCGTGCTGCCATAGAAAGCAAGCTAATATGAGTCAAACAAAAACATGGGCCGATGACCAGACTCTGTTTTTCTAGGAATTTTATCAAGGACCAGGATCTACTATGTTTAATCGTCAAATCATTCGGACAATCTAATTGGCTCCGAGTGTGACGTCATACTTTGACTGTGCAGTAGGTTACTACGAAATGAATATACTCTTGTCTTTATACTGTGTATATGGTGCATTCCACGTGAAAGGGGTCCACCTAAAAATAAATTTTGAAATAATCATGAAAACGTATAAGTGAACATATTATATAAAGTTGAAAGTAAAAAATATAAGTATTATGTACCTTATATTCAAGATATTAGAGTCATATAAAAAAAAACTTCTTATGTTGTAATTTTTCTTGTGAACTAAAATTATGTAAAATTTTTATAAACATGAATTTTAAAAAATTTTTTCCATACTTTCACAGATAAAAATTAATTTTAATGAGAAAAATAAATAGTATAAAGAAATCAATTTTTTTCATAATAAATAAATAAATTATATTCACTTTTTAAAATCTGAAAAAAATTCTCAAAAATACTTTAATATATACAGAGTGTCTCTTAAGCAAGATCCGGATCGCATTGGGGACGTAGAATGAGTCAAGGCGAACGAAAAAGTCTTATACATTTTGAAATATCCGCTGTAATTTTCGAATTAAAAAAAGAAAACGTCTAAGCCAACATGTGGTGAAGTCGCGCCGCGCGAATTCATAACAGCTCATCGCTCTTCACTCCATAGGCGCACAGGGAGAGCGAAGAGAAAGATAGCGTTTCGTTCCTCTTACGCGCGCCGCATTATGAAATGAAGTGCAATGGGCCGTGCTATGACTTCATCGCACATTTGCTTAGACGTTTTCTTTTTTAATTCGAAAAACTACAGTGGATATCTCAAAATGGTATAAGACGTTTTCGTTCCCCTTGACCCATTCTATGCCCACAATGCGGCCCGAACCTTACTTAAAAGACACCCTGTATATTTATAATACTTTAATATTAGGTGTACAAAAAAGTTCTGAGCTTTAGATTTGATACAACCGAAATAACAATTTAAATTTTATATATCTTCCCGCCTTTTTGTGGTTTTAAAGCGTTAACATTTGGCCTTCT
>Ga0157363_1003475_pt1 | contig 14246 bp, 11 predicted proteins | sample AttsexASBM1_FD_111477 | JGI IMG/M metagenome (GOLD analysis project Ga0157363, IMG submission 111477) | Fungus gardens microbial communities from leaf cutter ant in Ribeirão Preto, State of São Paulo, Brazil - Atta sexdens ASBM1 | ecosystem: Host-associated > Fungi > Mycelium > Unclassified ...
CGCCGATGCGCCCATCGGTGCCACAAACCACAGGTTCACCTCACCCAACAGCCAATGGCTGGTCAGGCTGGTGATCATCAATCCGATACCCGCACCCAGACTGGCCATCGCCATCTGCTTTTTGGCTCCAGGTAATGGATGCGGCCAAAAACGCGCGAGAAAAGTACGCAATGATGCCAGCCTGTTGGTGTGGCGAGATTCGGTCATGGCGGAAGGGCTCTGTCATAAGAAAAAACGATGGATGCAGATTGTCGCCGATCGATTTGTTGAGAACAACCACAATGTTAGTGTGCTGTTACGCTCAGGTGATTAAAATGCGCATCAATGCGGTGATGTTTAACAGCGGCTTACACTACGTCTAAGGTTGCTGTATAGTCCGTTTTTTTTCGGAGGAACCATGCTGCCCAACTCATCCACCCGCCTGAACAAATACATCAGCGAGAGCGGAATTTGCTCACGCCGTGACGCCGACCGCTATATCGAACAAGGCAACGTTTTTATTAACGGAAAACGCGCCACCGTCGGTGCGCAAGTGTTTGCCGGTGATGAAGTTAAAGTTAATGGGCAGTTGATTGAACCGCGCAACGAAGAAGATTTGGTGTTGATCGCACTGAATAAACCCGTGGGCATTATTACCACCATGGAAGAGGGTGAGCGCGACAATATCGGTGACTTTGTTAACCACAGTAAGCGCGTCTTCCCCATTGGTCGTCTGGATAAAGATTCTCAAGGTCTGATTTTCCTGACTAACCACGGCGACTTGGTGAATAAAATTTTGCGTGCTGGCAATAATCACGAAAAAGAGTACGTGGTTAACGTAGACAAGCCGATTACCGACGAGTTTATCGCAGGAATGGCAAGCGGCGTGCCGATGCTTGGTACCGTAACCAAAAAATGCAAAGTGAAGAAAGAGTCCACCTTTGTATTCCGTATTATTTTAGTTCAGGGCCTGAATCGCCAGATTCGTCGTATGACCAAGCATTTTGGTTTTGAAGTGACCAAACTTGAGCGTACACGCATTATGAATGTCAGCCTCAAAGGTATCCCACTGGGCGAGTGGCGCGATCTGACTGACGATGAACTGATCGAGTTATTTAATTTGATCGAAGACTCATCTTCTGAAGATCAAAAAACGCAGAAAACGCAGACGAAAAAGAAACCCGCCTCTACGGCGAAGAAGCCCGTCATGAATGGGCCAAAACAGAGCGAGAAAACCGCGGGCAAACCAGCGGGTCGCCAGCGCTTCACACAGCCTGGGCGTAAAAAGAAAGGGCGGTAAACCTGTTGCACGTGAGTGCCACTGCATAATTTCGTTGTTCGGTCGCCATTCAAGGCGACCGAAAAGACTTACTTGTCGTTGCCGAATCCCTGCTTCTTCAGCGCGGGCAACACATCCGGGAAGTAAACTTTGCTGTAATAGCCGCTCACGCTTTCACTCCAGCTTTCACCGTCATTACGCCCGGTGTCCTTCCAGTGCTGCAAAATTTCCTTGTTATAGTCGGCAATATGCTGCTCCAGACCTGCACGTTGATAACGTTCATCATGGCGGAAGGTCGCCAGTGGCAGACGTGGCTTCTGCGCCGCAGATTGATCAACATGACCAATCACTATACCCGCAACCGGGAAGGTGTGCTCTGGCAGATCCAGTAGGGCAATGAGTTCCTGCGGCACACGACGAATACCGCCGATTGGCACGATTCCGAGCCCTTCTGCACGCGCGGCCGCCATAAGTGTACCCAAGGCAATACCGACGTCCGTCGAACCCGACACAATACTCTCGATACTTTGATGTGCCAGCTGCTGGCGATCGACTGCGGCCATGGCTACCTGAGATTTGTGCATGTCCAGCACCAGGGTAATAAATACCGGGGCTTTCGCAATCCAAGGCTGGCCACCGGCAATCTGCGAGATTTGCGCGCGTTTAGCAGCATCACGAGACACGACTAGTGAAACCTGCTGTGAGTTAACCGAAGTCGGTGCGCGATACGCAGCAGAAATGATGCGATCTAATACTGCATCGTCAACGGGTTGGTCGGTAAAGCTACGGTCACTTTTATGGCTAGTAAAGATATCGATCAAAGAACTCATGGTGCCTCCTGGTTAGATGGCAGGAGCCTATCAGAAGGTGACAGGAATAAACTTAACCGTTATTGCCGTGGCTAATGAATTCTCCCGTAATTCCATTCGTTAACTAGCCTAAGGAAAAAATAGCATTAAGGATAAAATAACGCTGTGTTAATTTCCTGTTATGCGCCGTATCGCATACACCCACTAACATTGTTTATTTTATTATTTCCAGGGATATAACCCATGAAAAAGCACCGCCTGGCAGGTCTGTTTTTGGCTTCTGCATCGCTGTTTTTAAGTCACTCCCTTATTGCAAACGCGGAGGAGGCACCTGCACTCTCTTTGGCCGGTAAACGTATTGGGATTACGGTGGCAGGTACCGATCACTATTGGGATTTAAAAGCTTATCAAGGGCAGGTTGATGAAGTGAAACGTCTCGGTGGCACGCCAATTGCCCTGGACGGAGGCCGCAAAGAATCCCAACAGATCGCGCAAATTCAAACCCTTATCGCGCAAAAACCTGATGCAATTATAGAAACCTTGGGCACAGCATCGGTACTGGAGCCTTGGTTAAAGAAAATTCGTGATGCTGGCATTCCTTTATTTACTGTTGATACGGCAAGCCCATCCAGCATTAATGTGACTACATCAGATAATTTTTATATTGGTGAGCAGCTGGCGCTGAAATTAGTCAATGATCTACGTGGTGAGGGAAATATTCTGGTATTTAATGGGTTTTATGGTGTCCCTGTGGTTGCCATGCGTTATGACCAGTTGAAAGCCGTGCTGAAGTGGTATCCGAAAATAAAGATTATCCAACCTGAACTGCGAGATGTTATTCCAAATACGGTACAGGACGCTTATGCGCAAATCAGTCAGTTGTTGAATAAATACCCGAAAGGATCGGTACAGGCTATTTGGGCTGCGTGGGACGTGCCGCAAATTGGGGCGACTCAGGCCGTTGACGCTGCAGGGCGTAATGAAATTAAAACCTATGCTGTGGATGGCAGCCCGGATGTAGTTTCATTAGTGAAAGATCCCAAATCCAGCGCGGCAGCCGTTGTCGCGCAACAACCTTACGTGATTGGGCAAACCGCCGTCCAGAACGTGGCGAAGTACCTTGCAGGTGACCGTTCGCTGCCGCCTGCCACCTATGTGCCGGCTATTCTGGTAACCAAAGACAACGCAGCAGAAGCGCAGAAAACCTTAGGGCAGACGGATGGTAAATAATCCGCCGCTGCTGCATCTGAAGGACATCAGCAAATCCTTTGACGGCATACCCGCGCTGCAATCTGTTTCGCTCAACGTTCATGCCGGAGAAGTGCATGGACTGATTGGACATAACGGGGCGGGTAAATCCACGCTGATTAAGGTGCTTGCGGGCATTCATTCTGCCGATCATGGAGAGATCAGGTTAAACGGAGAAGTCATCACGTTTTCTAACCCGGCGCAGGCACTGCGTCAGGGGATTGCGATTGTCCATCAGGAGCGTCTACTGCCTGCATCGTTAACCGTTGCCGAAGCACTGTTACTGGGTAATGAACCACGCTTGCCACGCACTCCGTTCATCCTACGGCGAAAGATGCGGCAGCAAGCACAGCAACTTCTGCAACAACATTTTGGCTTGCAGCTTGATCCTGACAGCTTGATTGGTTCGTTGAGCGTTGCAGAACAGCAACTGATACAAATTTGTCGAGTGTTGCAAACTTCACCCCGTGTCGTGGTGCTGGATGAACCCACTGCAGCCTTGGCACGACACGAAGTCACCGCACTATTTCGCGTGATTGAACGCATGCGACAGCAGGACATTGCGTTGATTTATGTTTCTCATTATCTCGATGAAATTCAGACGTTGTGTCAGTGCGTCACGGTGCTGCGCGATGGAAAAGATGTCGCGCATTTCCGCGGTGAAAAGATCACGTCTGGTGCGTTAATCAGTGCCATGGTGGGCGATGCGCAACAGGCGATAGCGCCGCGTGATGTCCACCGCATAGGCAACGTGGTGCTGGAAGTGAAACAGCTTAGTGCGTCAGGGCGGTTTCAAAACATCTCATTTTCGGGTCGCAAAGGTGAAATCGTCGGGATAACGGGTTTGCTCGGCTCAGGAGGGAAAGCCCTGATTCGTGCGCTATTTGGGCTGGAGTCTGGCGTCAGCGGGCAGGTTCGATTGAATGACCAGCAGGGAATCCCCCTTACACCTCACGTGGCCGTCAAACGCGGCATCGCTTTTGTCCCCGAAGACAGAAGGGCCAATGGCATCGCGTTAGATATTAGTTTGCGTGACAATGTCACTTTAACCACGGTGCGTCGTTTACTGCGCTGGGGTGGCGTTTCTACCCAAGCGGAAAGTGCTCTGGTTGCGACGAATATTGAGCAACTTGCTATTCGTTCACCAGGCCAGCAAGCACCCGTGCGTCAGCTCTCTGGCGGCAATCAGCAGAAAGTGGTGTTGGCAAAATGGCTCAACACCAATGCTCAACTTTATCTGCTGGATGAGCCGACTGTTGGTGTCGATATTGCGGCAAAAGCGGCTATCTACCAGACCTTACAACAACTCGCGGATCATGGGGCACTGATTCTGGTGTTTTCCACCGATCTGCTGGAGCTGCAAACGTTGGCAGACCGCATCATCGTATTGGCACGTGGAGAACAAGTCGCAACGCTTGACGCCCAATCCACTAGCCATGAAGAAATTCTTTCCTGGGCATCGGGTACAGGAACGTTGACGGAGCGCGCATCATGAGCGATGTCATTCACTCTGCGCCTAAGAGCCATTCACACTCAGGGCGCAATACACAATGGCTACAGCATGTTTCTCTGATCATTATCATTCTGGTATTGGCGGTGTTTGCCTGGCTGTCACCGATTTTTCTGACGTTGACCAATTTGGGCAATGTCCTGCAACAAACCGCAGTGGTCGGTACGCTGGCATTGGGACTGACGCTGGTATTAAGTGGCGGAGGGGTGCAGGGGATTTCTGGCGGGATTGATCTTTCCATTGCAGCAAACCTTGGGCTTTGCGCAGCAGTGTTTGCCACTCTGATCGCGACAGAGCACTCCACAGCCGTTGCGCTGTTGCTTACCCTCCTTACTGGCGTTGCCGTCGGTCTGTTCAATGCTTTTGCTATCGTTTGGCTGGGCATTTTACCGCTGCTCGCCACGCTCACCAGCATGAATATTGCAATAGGCCTGGAAATGGTGTTAACGGGCAATGCCTCCGTTTCTGCCAGCAGCGAACTGCAAAACATTTTGATTGCTAACGGCCCTTTAGCGGTGTCCTGGCTCGGGTGGGGCTTTCCCTTACTGGCATTAATCGCTATTGCCTTGAGTCGCTTCACGGCTTTTGGCTTGCGCCTGCAAGCGGTGGGCAGTCACCCTCAGGCTGCGAATGCGGCGGGAATCGGCGTTAAGCGCTATCGCGCATTGAGCTATGTACTCTGTGGTGCCAGTGCTGCATTGGCATCGGTGGCTTCTGTTTCTCTGTTAAGTGGCAGCTCTCCCGGTGCAAATGACAATTTGCTGATGGTGATTGCGGCGGCGCTGTTGGGCGTGGTGTTCTCACGTCGTCTGGTGCCAACCTTGGGAGGGGCGCTTATTAGCGCACTCTTCCTCAGCTTGATTAGCAATGGTTTCCAGCTCGTTAACGTATCAAGCTACTGGATCAATGGTGTGGAAGGTGTCTTGATTTTATGTGTCGTCGCGCTCACCGCGTTACTACGCCGCCGTCAACAGAGAGGAACGCAAGGTGTCTGACCAAACATGGCCGCTTCAATCTCGACAACAGTGGCAGGTTAACCTGCTGCACGGATTAATCGTGCTGACGTTCGTTGTTCTGCTGCTTTTCTTTATTCTTGCCGCACCCGGCTTCGCGACTATCTCAAACATTCGTAGCGTGTTGTTGAATAACGTTGCACCCCTTGCGATTGTTGCGCTGGCCATGACGCTGGTGACGCGCATTGGCGCCATCGATCTTTCCGTGGGCACGGCTATCGATATCGCCTGTCTGGTTTTTGTCACGCTGATCGTTCATCAAACCAGCTTGCCGCTCGCACTGATACTGGCGTTATCAGCGGCGCTTTTAGTCGGCGTTTTTAATGCTTTCCTGGTGACTCAACTGGGTGTGGAACCTTTTCTGGCGACGCTGGGAACCCTCTTTATAGGGCAGAGCGTGCAACAGCTCTCATCCAATGGGGGGCAGCCTGTGTATTTGCTCAGCCAGAAACTGCCCGAGGGGTTCTCCTTCATTGGGCACGGATCTCTACTCGGTATCCCGGTGCCGTTGTGGCTGTTATTACTGGTCACGCTGGCGCTTTATCAGCTATTGCATCGCAGTGCGACCGGGCGCGCATTACGCGTGATGGGAGAGCAATACAGCGTGGCGCAGCACTCCGGCGTGGCGGTTAAGCGGCTCACTGCCATCGTCTTTATTCTTTGCGCTTTGATTGCCGGTATTGTCGGTTTGATCCTCGCAGCCAATGTTAAAGCGTGGGTACCGCTGTCAGGCAATGCCTATCTTCTCAATGCTATTGGGGCCAGCTTTATTGGTGCAACGTTTGCGCCTTCGCGTCGCCCGAACGTTTTTGGCACGCTGTTGGGTGTGGTGTTACTGAGCTTTATTGCCAACGGCTTGCTATTAGTGGGCTGGAATTTCTATTGGCAGCAGGTGGCTACCGGCGTTTTGATTTTCATCGTGCTGGCTATAGGTGCACTGCGCAACCGTCGTCATGCTTAATTAAGGAGGTTGGCGGTGCGGAGAGCATTGCCGACCAGTTGGAAGCATTCGCCGCCGAGTCCAGCGTTGATGGCTTTAATTTGGCTTGGGCAATCAGCCCAGGCAGTTTCACTGACTTCATCACTTATGTCATGCCGGTGTTGCGTCAACGTGGGCGGCTACGCAGCATGCCAGCGCAACCGTCCACGCTGCGCGAAAGGTTATCGGGTCAGCCTCGCCTCAGCGCTGACCATCCTGCCGCGCGTTTTCGCCGCGATTAACTCCAGGCATGACGCGGTGGCGGCGTGCCATTGAGGTAATAATTACCCACATGGTAATACTTCCAGCGCACTGGGTCGTGCAGGGTGTGAGTACGTGCATTACGCCAGTGCCGGTCAAGGTTATATTCCTGAAGCGTTGAGCGCGTGCCCGCCAGTTCAAACAGCTTGTTACCGGCGAGAATGGCAATTTCCGTGGTCAGCACTTTTGCCTCAGCAGTGGCCACGCTGGCTTCTGCTACCTGCAATTCATCTGGCTGTTGTAGGGCGCGGTCAATGGCTTCACCAGCACGCCACAACAGCGCTTCAGCCGCATGCAGTCTTATCTTTAAGTCGCCGACGGCTGCGAGCGTGAAGTGATCATCAGAGGCACGCTGTTGGCCGCTGTCAATCCAGGGGCGGGAGCGCTCGCGAACGAAGCGCAGGGTATCTTCAATCGTGCCACGTGCAATGCCTACATCGACTGCAGCCTGGATAATCTGCGAAATGGGCCCCGCTGCGGTAGGACGTTCAAATGCCTGGTAAGCGGGAATCACGCGTGAAACCGGCGCACGAACATTTTCCAGTAGCACAGTGCCTGAGGCCGTGGTGCGTTGTCCGAAGCTGGACCAATTGTTGATGACGGTGAGTCCCGGCGTGTTGCGATCAAGTACGATAAGATGGGCGCGATTCTGTTCATCCAGCGCCACGGCATGGATACGGTGAGCCAGCAGGGCCCCAGTGGCATAGAACTTCTCGCCGTTAATCACTACGTCCTCGCCTTCACGGTGGAAGCGAGTCTGGAAATCAGCGACCGTGGGTGAGTGTTTCTCAGAGAACGCATTGCCCCAGCGTAAACCCGCTAACACTTCAGCGAGCAGCGTCTGTTTTTGCGTTTCACTGCCGTCTTCAACCAGATGTGCCACACCCGCCAAATGATTTTGCGGGAGTTGGCCGAGCGCGGAATCGGCTGCAGAAATAATGGCAATCACTTTTGCTACCGTCGCCCAAAAGACACCTGCACCACCATATTGTTTGGGCACCGTCATCGCCCATAAGCCACTCTGCGAAAACGCATCCAGTTCTTTTAGCGGTAAAATGCCTTCGCGATCGCGTAGCGCGGCGTCGCGAGCAAATGTCTCCGCAAGTTGATGGGCAATCGCGATAGCTTCTACATCATCACGGATAATATGCGCGGGTTGTTGAGGTAATGGCACAGCGGCTTCGGCTTGTTGCGAATTGACTTTGAGTATGAGCGACATGAGAACTCCCCAAGGTGATCATTCAGGTGAATATCTTCTCATGCGCTCGGTGCTGGCCATATCTCAATTGCAGCTATGCAAAGTGAAAAATGCCTATAAGACAACCGGTTAATCCGAGACTTTCACCACGGTCTTACCGAAGTTCTTGCCTTTTAGCATATCGAAAAATGCCTGTGGCGCATTCTCCAAACCCTCAATCATATGCTCGCGGTAATGAATTTTTTCCTGCTCCACCAAGGGTGTCATCGCCTGCAAAAATTCAGGATAACGATCACCATAATCCTGAAAGATAATGAAACCTTGTAGGCGGATGCGGCGTTTCAGAATGCCGCTAAGGATCTGCGGGGTGCGATCCGGGCCTTGCGGGAGGCGGTTGCCGCTACTGTAACTGGAGACTAAACCACAAACCGGCACGCGCGCTGCCGTGTTCAGCAACGGGAATACCGCATCAAACACTTTGCCACCGACGTTTTCAAAATAGATATCAATGCCATCAGGGCAGGCGTTTGCCAGCTGCTGAGCGAAATCTTCACTGTTGTGGTCCAGGCAAGCTGAGAAACCCAATTTTTCAACGGCATAGCGACATTTTTCTTCGCCACCAGCGACGCCCACAACATGGCAATCATTCAGCTTACCAAGCTGCCCAACGGTTGCGCCCACCGGACCGGTCGCGGCGGCCACCACCAACGTCTCACCGGCCTTTGGCTGTCCAATATCCAGCAGCCCCATATAGGCGGTGAACCCTGGCATGCCGAGAATGCCCAGCGCCCAGGAAGGATGGGGCAGATTGCCGATTTTACTGACGCCGCTGCCATCCGAAACGGCATAGCTCTGCCAGCCACTGCCAGCCAGCACCCAGTCACCGACTTTAAAATCAGGATGCAGTGATTCGGCAACTTGAGAGACCGTCCCACCCACCATAGGTTGATCGAGCTGAGCCGGGGCCGCATAAGATTTACTGTCATCCATACGACCGCGCATGTAGGGATCTAATGACAAGTAAACGGTGCGCAACAACATTTCACCGTCGTTCAATGCGGGAATCGGTTGTTCAACCAGTCTAAAGTTGTCTTTGGTGGGTTCGCCATTGGGGCGAGAGGCGAGCAGCCAGGCATGATTCACAACGTTGTGGGAGGACATTATGCTTTCCGTTTAATGAGTCAGAAGTGAAAGTGTAGTAGAGAGCAATTCTGAAGTTCAAATGTTGCTATATGGCAACATTAAGACTTATTCAGCAAAGATGTGACTATATAGCAACATTTTGCGCATTCATCAGTGTTTGAAGCCAGTGAGCCAGCGCACAATCCCACGCAAAAGTTTTTGCTGCGAAATAAGCTAACCTCCTGAATAGTCATGACTGATGTGCAATTGCACAGGCGGTCTCGGGCAGTTTCACATAACGGCTCTCAAATCAGCTGCGTATACCTATAGCGGTGCTAATAACCCAATAGGTGACGCATGACGCTTCAACAATCTTCTGATTTAGCAGCAGATCACAACGCACACATTGCTTCAGCCATCGCGAAATTTTTCCGCCGTATCATTCCGATGCTGGCGGTGATGCTCATCGTTAACCAGATTGACCGCGCCAATATCGGCTTCGTTAAAGCGGAGCTACAAGCCGATGCCGGAATCAGTGCCGCCGCTTTTGGTTTTGGCGCGGGGCTATTTTTTATTGGTTATGCGCTGTTTGAAGTGCCCAGCAACTTGATGCTGAAAAAACTGGGGGCGCGGGTCTGGCTCACTCGCATCATGATTACCTGGGGTATCGTGGTGGTGATGACCGGATTTGTGAGCACGCCGCTGCATTTTTATGTTTTACGCTTTCTGCTCGGCGTAGCCGAAGCGGGATTCTTTCCCGGCGTGCTGTTCTACTTTCGTCAATGGGTCCCCAATGCCTGGCGCGGGCGGGCAACAGCCATGGTATTGAGTGCCACGGCCAGCGCCTTTCTGTTTTCCGGCCCTCTTACGGGCGCCATTCTGATGCTGCATGACGTGAACGGCCTGGCCGGTTGGAAGTGGGTCATGTTCCTGGAAGGAGGGGGTTCCATCATCATCGGGCTCCTGGCGGCCTTAGTGTTGGTTTCCAAACCCCAGGATGCCAAGTGGCTCAATGCCGCAGAGCAGCAGGCATTAAAACAGCAACTGGCGTTGGAAGAGGCGGCGCGTGATGTGCAGGCCAAAGAGTATGGCCGCTGGGGTTTGCTGCGCGACCGGAGCTTACTGTTCTACTGTCTCATCTTCTTCACCATGACAATGACCGGATACACCCTGGTGTTCTGGCTTCCGCAAATTATCCAGCGAATTCAAGGCTATAACAGTTTTGAAATTGGGCTGCTAACGGCAATTCCCTGGCTATGCGCGATAGTTGCCCTGTTTCTGTTGGGCAGAACCACTGACCGCTATCGCGACAAGCTGGATAAAGGGCTGGGTATCGCCATGCTGATTGCCGCTTGCGGCACGTTTATGGCGACCCTGGGTTCACCTTGGTTTGGTTTTTTCGCGATGATCGTCGCTTGTATCGGCTCCAAAGTGAGCGCCGCTTTTTTCTGGCCGATGCCGCAAAGCGAATTACCCGCATCCATTGCCGCGCCCGGCATCGCATTGATTAACTCGATTGGCAACCTCGGCGGCTTCTTTGCGCCCACCGTGTTTGGCTACCTCGAACTTCATACGGGCAGCACCACCGGCGGACTCTACGCCTTGACCAGTGTTTCGGTCATCACCGGTGTCGGGCTGCTGTTGCGTCGTAAACCTGTTCCACCTGCATTCGGTCACAAGGAGAGAAACCATGTCCGACACACCAGTCATTAACACCATGCGCGTTGTGCCTGTCGCGGGGTACGACAGTATGCTGCTGAATATTGGCGGCGCGCATAACTGCTATTTCACGCGAATTCTGGTGTTCCTGACTGACTCGTCAGGGAACGTTGGTGTCGGTGAGACACCTTGCCATGCATCCACTTTACAGTTGCTGGAAGGGTTCCGCCCGCTGATTGTGGGGAGTTCATTGATGCGAGCGAACGCGACCTTGAGCCAGCTATTTGCCAGCGACGCACGCACCCAGCAGACCTCTCATACCAACGACATTCATATTCCGCAAATGAACCCGGAGAAGTTTTATAACGCTGCAGCGGCCATTGAAGCGGCGCTGTTAGACCTGCAGGGTAAATTTCTCAATCTGCCTGTTGCCGATCTTCTTGCCAGCGGGAAGCAGCGGGACCGCATTCCCGTGCTGGGCTATCTGTTCTATATCGCAGATCGCAAGCGCACCAATATGCATTACCGAACTGGTGAGGATGAGCCGGAAGGTTGGTTGCGCAGGCGACATCAACCCGCGATGGACAGTGCAGCCGTGGTAGAACTCGCTGAAGCAGCGGTTGATAAATACGGCTTTCGCGACTTTAAGCTCAAAGGCGGTGTTCAGCACGGCGAGGTGGAAGTAGAAACGGTTGAGGCGTTGTTGTCGCGTTTCCCGCAGGCTCGTGTCACGGTCGATCCCAATGCCAGTTGGTCATTAGAAGACGCGATCCGCTTTGGCAAGCAGCTAGCGGGCAAAGTGCCTTACCTGGAAGATCCATGCGGTGCTGAACAGGGGTATTCTGGGCGTGAAACCTTGGCCGAATTTCGACGAGCCACCGGTGTGCCCGTCGCGACTAACATGATCGCCAATGACTGGCGGCAGTTACATCATGCGTTACAGCTGAATGCCATCGATATTCCCCTTGCCGATCCCCATTTTTGGACCCTGCGCAACGCTAACGTGGTGGCTCAACTGTGTAACGAATGGGGGCTCACTACGGGTTGCCACTCCAACAATCACTTTGATGTCTCCCTCGCCATGGTGGCCCACCTCGGAGCGGCTGCCCCTGGCGACCGCCAAACGGCCTTCGATACACACTGGATTTGGCAGGATGGTCAGCAATTAAGCCATCAACCTCCACAGATCCGTGACGGGTATCTGGAATTACCTCCAGGACCCGGGTTGGGCATTGAACTGGATATGCAACGCGTTGAACAGGCGCATGCGTTGTATAACGCGCTCCCGGATAAGAACCGCAACGATGCGTTAGGGATGCAATTTTTGATAGATAACTGGCGTTATGATGCGAAACGGCCTGCGCTGGTTCGGGGAGAAAGGAAATGAAGAAGACTTTTCAGGTCGCTACTTTACTGGCTGCCATGGCATTAAGTGCGCCGCTGTTGGCGAAAACCTTTGTTTATGTTTCCGAAGCGGATGATGGCACTATCGCGCGTTATGCATTGAATGAGCAAACCGGTGCTTTGCAGTTACTGGGGCGCACGCCAGCGGGAGGCAAAGTGATGCCGCTGGCGCTAAGCGCTGACCACCAGCATCTTTATGGGGCTATCCGCAGTAAACCTCTGCGGCTACAGAGTTGGAAGATAGACCGTGCCACGGGCGATCTGAGTAAAACCGGCGAAGTCACTGCCGCAGCCAGTTATCCCTATATCAGCACCGACAAACAAGGACGATTCCTGCTTGGCGCGTCTTACGACGGTGATGTTGTCCACGTGTATCGTCTGGCACAAGAGGGCGGCGTGATCGCACCTCCCGTCGGCAGCTACAAAACCGGCCATGCGGCACACTCGGTGATTGTGGATGATGCCGGGGATACCGCTTATGTCGGCAACCTCGGCACCGATCGTGTGCTGCAATTAAAACTCAGCAAAGCGGGAGAACTTAGCGCACTGGCAAATGGCTACGTGAAGACCGCAGCGGAAAACGGGCCGCGCCACTCGGTGCTGTCTCCAGACCAACGCTATCTCTACAACGTGGGGGAAATGGGCGGCATCATCACGCAGTACAGTCGTGATGCTCAGGGAGAGCTATCGAAAATTGCCGAGACACCGAATGCGGTGGCGGCGGAGTATAAGCTGCAACACGGTCTTGAGCGCCCGCCGGGGTAAAGTGACACCACCCCGCGCATTTGGGCAGCAGATGTTCATATCACCCCCGATGGACGTTTTCTCTACGTCAGCGAGCGCACCAGCAGTACCTTGACGGGTTATCACGTAGATAAAAACAGTGGCAAGCTGACGCTGATTGGCAGTTGGCCAGTCGAGCAGCAGCCGCGCAGTTTCGCAATAACCGGTGATGGCCGTTGGCTCATCGCCAGTGGTGAAAAAAGCAAGGTCACAGGCAGTTATGCGATTGATAGACAGAGCGGGGCGTTGAAAAAAGTCAGTGAAGCACCGGCAGGTGGAGATGCAAACTGGGTGAGCATCGTGAGTGACTAAGTTTTCGCTGATCTGGCGCAGTAAATCGCGCCAGAATGCGCGAAATGTTTTTATGGAGGCGTTGTTATTGCTCAGGTTATTTTTGAAAGTGTGATCCAGAACACATTTATCCCACTGATAACAACTCGCAAGTAAATCCGCTTTTAAATCAATGTGGTGATGAAATAGCAGCGCTTTTAAACACTAATACCATTAGTAAACCTTAATAATTACCCTGTTATTGATTGCTGGGTTAAAACATCATTTTCGATGCTGTAACAATTTGACGTATTTATCGCAGTGAGCGGATTGATTATTCTGTCAGGATACGCCGCACTTGGACTGGCTTGGTCTCAAAATTGTCATGCAGTGGTTTTCAAAAAACGCCGTTTATTTTGCTGTAAAAACCTGTCTGGCTGCATTCCTGGCACTGTACATTTCTCTGGAACTCAATCTGGATAAACCCGCCTGGGCAGTGACGACGGTCTTTATTGCCTCCCAGCTCTACTCGGCTTCTACCATCTCTAAATCATTGTTCCGCATGCTCGGTACTTTGTTGGGTGGGGTGTTTATCTTCTTTGTTTTCCCGCTCACCGTGGAGCACCCGCTGCTGTTTAGCCTGTGTATTTCACTGTGGGTGAGCGTTTGTCTCTATCTTTCCCTGCACGACCGCACCCCTAAAAGCTATGTTTTTATGCTGGCAGGCTACAG
>Ga0157363_1003476_pt1 | contig 14246 bp, 5 predicted proteins | sample AttsexASBM1_FD_111477 | JGI IMG/M metagenome (GOLD analysis project Ga0157363, IMG submission 111477) | Fungus gardens microbial communities from leaf cutter ant in Ribeirão Preto, State of São Paulo, Brazil - Atta sexdens ASBM1 | ecosystem: Host-associated > Fungi > Mycelium > Unclassified ...
AAAATATCTTTAAGAATAATATGAGGAATAATAATCCGGAAAATAATCCAATGTGATTCTTATAACATTGATTATAATTAAATGAAACATGATTGATGACATGCAATATAAACAAGAATCATTTTTATAATGGCGACTGCTAATTCCGTAAAAGAAGTAATATGACTTTGAGAAACACGACGGTTCCTTAATACTTTTATCTCTGCCACAGCTATATTTAAACCAGACAACGCAAAGTTTAAAATAAAGTCCAAAATCAGTCATATGACGTTTTAAAGACGTTTAGAAGACATCATACATCTAGATTTTAGACTGTTTTGTGTTGACTGGGAATGCATTTAGAAAAGAATTCAAATCACAATATACGTGAGTACGTGCGTCTATAATATGAATTTATCCTAATCGGTAATCTTCGAAGAGATCTGCGGAATCGTCATCTCATGGAGATACACGATGAAATGCATTTAATATGCGCGCCACGAAGTCGGAATGCCTTCGCCGTCTAATTTATGCGATTGCGGGCCTGGTCTCGCGTTTCGCACCATTGTTCTCGTACAATAAGTCTCGGTTAAGCTTCATTCCTTTCGATTTACCCTCGGTGAACGTAAACTCCAAGATTCTCTACCGATTCCCTTTATTGGAAAATTTTCACGCTATTATGAAAAAAATCACGAAGATAGAAATTATATATTATATATTATATTATTTCTAGAGTTCGACCGAAACTTCTGTCAAAACTGAAAACGAACATTCACTAAGTATCAAATGTTGAAATGGTGGAGGGTGTTATAATTATTACCCGCCTAGTGCTCATTTTACTTTCTGAATAGGCTAATATAAGCATTCTTAAGGATAATACGAGCATAAGTGTTTTAAGATGTAAAAAATTATATAGAAATGAAAGATTGAAATATATATATATATATATATATATATATATATATATAAAATGGAACATTTTATTAGAACATTTTATTAGAAATGTCAATCAAATATTTGTTTAATATAACAAATATTTAATAAGTTTTACCTGTTAAGTTTAACTGTTTAATAAGTTTTAAACTGTTACCATTTGATAATATAATACTTACTAAATATTTGTAAAAGTAATATTAGTTTTGGTTATATTAACCAAACATTTGATTGGCATTATGTCACCATACATTTAATAGCTATTGTATTACTAAACTCTAAGGGGATTAACCATTGCCAAAAAAAATGTACACTAATGTACAGTGACTAATTATGACAATACAACACATTTTATTGCTAGTATCTGTTTTATTATTGTACTGTCACAATATATTTCTAAAGAAGTGTACTAATTTCCATAGTGATTGATCCTTCCAAATTTCTTTTTTTTTCAGTGTACGATAAGGAATAATGAAGATGCTCATAATATACCACATATAATCACGCATGTTTATCTGAAAAACTCCCGTCTTTAATAAATTAATAATGGTCTCTTTATGAAGTTAGAATGGCTCAATGTTGTTTACATTACGAATATTAACATGCAAAACAAAATATCTTATCTCAATGTAGATTGGGGATCTTAAGCCTTGTGTCCACGATCCTATAAATCTGTCCGAGATTTCGGACAGAAAAAAAACGAATCACATTTGAACAATTTGATCACATGATCAATGCGATTGGTCAATTTCTTTCTTCATCCGAGATCTCGGATCGATTCCTAGTGATTTCGTGGACACAAGGCTTTATAAAGTTAGAGAAAAAATCGTAAGAAATAAAAAACACGGAGAGAGTTATGTAGAATTATTTATATAGTATTTATATTCTTATGTTAATTATATTAATTTAAAGTTATTCTAATTATAAGCTCAAAATAATGCACAAAAAGCACGATTGTTTAATTAAAAAAAAAATAACATACCTATTTATTTAATATGATGAACATCCGAAGTACATAAATTTAGAACAAACTTCGCAGCAATGTTGTGAAGATATGTATCTTTTTACAACAGTTGGTACTATTAGGTACCAATCGTACAGAAAGGGTGCTCATATTATCTGTAGTGCTCATAATACCCGATCCTACTCTATGTACTTTTATTTGAAAAATTTACATATAAATATAAACATTTTATCGATATATGTATATATAATTAATCTTATTCATCTTATATTATTTCATTAAAATCAGACATTGAATTAGACAGAATAATGATATAAATCAATAAATTGTAATAAAAAGTTTTGAAAAATAAAAAGCAAATATGTGTATATATATATAATATAGGAAATTTTTTTAACAAATTATATTTAATTAGGAAACATAATAATAATAGCTCAAAAAGTTAGATACATGTTTCATAAAAACAAATGCAAAAATCGAATCTTATGCATATAATAAAGAAATAATTATTTATATTAATATCATTTATTGCAACTCTTTAAACGAAATATATGATTTGGATCATCATAAGAGGAAATTCGAAAACTTAGTCTGAATAGAGATATTCTTGCTGATGAGAATTATACGTCGTCGAGGTCAACGAGAAGAGAGCGGATTCTGAGCGGCCAAAGTAATCTCAGTCCGTTCAAAGCTAGAGAGAGTCGGAGAAGATGGTCAGAAGTGCCAAGGCGATCTTCACAAAGTACGGACTCGCATCAATTAACGCCAAAATTCTGAAGGGGTCTTCAAAGGAAAGACAGTTGGTCCATTATTCGCATAACACTTGCACTGCTATTGAGGCAGATTTCTAGTCGAGTAGTACCCATTCTAACAAGAAAAGCAGGCAATAATCCAAGTATCTAACTGATTTTATTTGGAGAAATCGAATCTAATAATCAAAGGTTTATAATTTCTGTTTCGTGATAATATAATTTAAAAGAATATCAAATATAAAATTGTTATAAATAAATCATTTAACTTAATAAATATATTAATAAATTAAGTCTTAAAATTGACAAAACTAAAACTTAACAGGCTATAATAACAGAAATCAAATTAACATGATGACAGAATACAATAATATGCATAGTACACATAAATTTAGAAATTTAGAAATGTTCATAGTATACATAAATTTAGAAATTTATTTACTTATAAATATTATTTTATGTATTCACACCATTGTTAATTTGATTTGTAGCTGCGCTGTACTCTAATATAAACTACTAATAAAAACTCACTAATCTGTTAATAAAATATAATAGTTTTATAAATCATTTAAGTTTTATTTTTTCAGGTAAGTGATTATAAAAGTTTGAAGAGTAAATAAGAAAGAAAAAAATACTGCACAATACAGCGAGGCATAGAACTTATTTTAAATAAAAATAGTCGATTTGTTTAGAACGATTAACTATGATTGTGGAAATAAAAATGGATGCTAAGAGAGATATTTTATTTTATTTTATGCGGTTCACCGTCAACAACAATTTGAAGCACCAACTATAATAGAATATGTACACTGTTAACGAAAAATCGGCCTAACAAAAATAAGCTTAATTTCGCTGAGTGAAATCGCTGCCAAATGTAATGCATCTGCTGTCGACGAACGAACAGTTTCTCCCGTATCGATGAATCCGCGAACGCGAGATTTTGCCGAAAGGGAAGAAAAAAAATGCGGACGAGATGTAAAGATTAGAAGGAACGAAAAAAAAGATAGCGTGATAAAGGGAAATACAAGAAGATGGCGGGTACGCGAGAGCCAGAATCCGTGTTTCAAATATTTTATTTCTACTTGCGTTGGCAAAAAAAAAGTGAGAAAAGAAGGGGCGAGAGAGAGGAGTGAACTCATAGAAGTCGAGAACGCTACCCACGCTCTCAAACTACTACCCTTTTCCTCCTCTTTCGCTCCAGCATCGCCAATAAAACTCAGGACATATAAAAGAGAAGGCCTGATCGCTGCCGTCGATCTCCGATCGAGAGAAATCTTGCCAAAAAGAGGCGAACCGCATCGCGGAGTCCATTTATGTCCTGTTTCATTCTGAACACGGACACCTCAATAGAGAAGATATCAAGATAGCATTGCTGCAGACAACCTCCTATCGAATTTAATACGCTTCGTGTTTATTCCAACTTTTGTGGCAATTTAAAGAATTTACTTTTTATAAATAAAAAATATTAAAAATTTCCTATATTTTATAACTTTTGATACAATTTTTAGGACAATTGTTATTTAAAAAATGATTTAATATAATATTCGAGAAAATATTAATGCTGATTGATTTACGAAAAATAATAGGGATGTAAAAATCTTATCTATCTAATTTATATGTATCCCCGCAAATTAGATTTTTTCATAACTTTGAGTTATGTTTAATGAAAGAACAAAGAAAAAAATAAGGAAAGAAATAGAAAGGAAAAGAAAATTACATACGAAATGTGTCACAGTTAGATTTCAAAAGTTAATCGATTACAATTACGTTAAACACTTGACTGTACATAATTGCTATTAATCTTATATGCAATGCTTAATGTCATGACGTGTTAGTTGAATAAGCAAGCGCAAAATGAAACTATAAATGAAACTACGTTCTATTTATGGTTGCTTTATGCTTATCGACTTTAAAGTTAACTTGATGGTCATAATAATACAACACACTAATACTACACACAAACTATCAATTGATAATGCAATTTTATGTTACACTGTAGAATTTTACGTTACACTAAAGAATATTGACAACATATAAATATATTATATAAATATATTATATAATAAAAGCAATTAAGCCATGGAAATAATTTAGCTTAAATCCTTACGAATTATAAATAATTCTTATACAAAATTAAAATTTTAGCACAAAAGTCTAATAAAAAAAAATCCAGATTTACCAATAAAAAAGACTAAATCGTATTCCTATGTGCAAAATTGAAAATGATTTATAAAAAATGTACAAATGTTCTTAAAAAATACAACATAATTCAATTTTTATACTTCCAAACTCGCATGAATTCATCAATATAAATAAAGTAATCTAAATAAAATAATCTAACTGCGACATACATACTTCGTGACGTCTGTATTGAGCATCGCTCAGATTTTCAATTTGCAGGTTGTCTTGTGTCTACACTATGTCCCTTGCGTTTTACCTCGAATCGGCACCCACCTGCCTGCTCGACCGACATTCGCGAGAGGCATAGATATCTACCAGGAAACGGGGTCTTGCAACATTTATGCGTTTACGTCGATCGCCGATATAAATACTGCAAGACCTCACTATAGAGCCGGAAAACCGCTATTTATGACCATATACCGTCGCGGACGTCGCGAAACAGGGGTGTCATTTCCTACGAACTTTTCTTGCGACCTCCATACACACTTATACATTGCAATTCCATAGTTATGCAACGGAATATGTGACAATCGGTAAAGAAACTGATTTTCTCATTCTCTCTCTCTCTCTCTCTCTCTCACACACACACACACACACACACACACACACACACGCGCGCGCGCGCGCGCGCACACGCACACGCACGCACGCACGCACGCACACTTCTCGTTGGTCCTTAATTGCTGTATCAAATTATTATAATTTTTATGAAATCAACCATGCAATAATATGAGTTCCAAACGATAATAATAATATGTAACTCATTTATTAAAAGAAATTTCAAAATTAATTGGTGAAATGTTTAATATTGCATATTAATGTAATTTATACGATATGGACATTGATGCAAAGAAGAATTTTATTATTTACATATAATATGTAATATATTTCTTATAAAACGTATGCGGTATTAAATCACGCAAATTCAGATATACAGAGGTTTTATATAACTAATGAATACCAATTGTTAGTCCATTTATCATACGTATAAAATTTAATATCAGAATTAATTAGCAAAATATTTAATATAGAATATTAAACAATTAAAGACAATTTCTTCATAAGAAAAGGTTTTATAATCAATCCAATGTCATTATACAATGTCAGATTAATCAAAAAGTTCGTTCATGTTTTTCATTAGCGTAAAAATTATGTAGAAAGACAATTCTGTATGGTTCTGATTTACTTCTCTTGTACGATAAAATTACCCTCGTTGTGCATACAAATTTTATATATAATAAATTCATATTATTATCTTTAATTGTTCGTCATTAGAGAACACAATTTAATCTATTTCAAAAATGTAATTTACTTTCTTCTATACTTTACACCTAATCACAGTCATGATTATATCTTGAAATTATTATCAATGTAACCGATAATTTTTAACGAATTTACTCATAATAACATATGTATAATGCATCAGTTCAGTTATCCAATAGAAAAATAGATCAAATAAAGTTTATTGTGCGGTAACAAATTATTATCAACTTGCTAAATATATGTTTCAAAATAGAATAAAAAATGACTATATTTTCGCATAAAAAAATATCTCATTAATCAACTTATCGAGAAGACAAATATAGTTTTTATATAATGACAATATTTTTTTTTCTTGACGTTTAAGATATAATGATATCACAAAGAGAATAGTTTTAAAAATAAACGGATAAACGAGTAATGGTAAGCGACCGCATAGAGAAAATAATTAGGCCACGATGAAGTCGCTTAATTATTTAGCAGTGAAATCGAAGCGCATTTAGCATGCAAATGATTATCGAACCGTGCACGGATCCGGGTTTACACCACCGTTGAATCCCAACGTTTCCCGACCGATATATCGACATCCATCGTTTCCCACCCTCGCTCTGACTATTTTCTCACACTTTCGCCTTCTAAATGGTGAATGTATAACTTAACTACGTCCACATACGTTCCCATTACACAAAATACTCCATAGAAGGATCAAGTTTACGAAATCCCTTATCAAATGTAATTTATAAGAATATTGTAAGATTAAGAGAGAAATGATTCGAAATAGAAAATACTGTGTACTTATTAATTATAATATTAATTAAATTTTTGTTGATATTGAAATTTCAATACGCGACAAGTCGCGACGTAATCGTAAGTATTAATGTTTCACTTTACGGCAATAATAATTAATACATAATTGTCTTGTTTGCCTCGCATGTCGAGATTGCGTTGCTCAGTTTCTTCGAATGGCGTACGTTCTTTTTTGCTTGTGCTACCCCGCCTCCCTTTCCCATTCACCGCATTACTAATACCATCGCCCCCAGCCTCTTGCATCCACCAGCCGCATATTCGTATCCGAGAAAATCCGATAATTCCTGCCACTGCGACGTGACGCGGGGCGCGGTGGAATGGAAGAAGAACGAGAAGGAAGTAGCGGAAGAAAAGGAGAAACGGAACGAGACAGAGCGGCTAAAGCCAGGTCGTTTCCGCAACGAGGTTGGTACTTTGCTCGCGGCACTGTGCATATAAAACCCACACGCCACTCCGCTGCAACACGCCAGTTCGCAGTAACCTCGCGAATAACGTGTATCTTCCTCAGCGATAAACAATTTTCCCATGCGAGCTGATAGAGTACATCGAGAGTACGCGTTAACGAGTCCGTGTAATGTATCTTCATTGTTAACGCTTAGGAGAAAGGAAACATCGTGGGAAATGCTTTCCTCTATGAAGCACGATGAAACACGCGTCTTTTACATCATCTACGTATGTCACAAAGAGCGATAGATTGATATAGGGATAAAGGAAATGGTATTTTAATGTCGCGAATTTAATAATTACTAAAATAATTCTGCTGTTTATGTATTCTCGCAAGTATAAATATAATAAATGCAATCATAAAAGATTTTATTGTACACAACATTTACATATTTTAAATTATAGAGAACACTTAATATGAAGATTATGTCAAATGATAACATAAATTAAAAATACAATGATCATAATTAATGCATTAAACGTAAATAATTCTTCTCTTAATTTTTCATTTATCTATATTTTTCTTATGCTCATCAATATAATCTTCAACGAATACGATTATATTAATAACATTAATATTCGCTAAAAGACGCTGTTCTAATTTGAGGTTCTCAACGTCATATTATATAATCTTGCACAATCTCGGAAAATGACCTAAATATCCCGCGTCGTCTTCATTTTTCCATAATCCATGTAGCGGATGAAGTCGCTTAATAACCGCTGGCGACGATCCTAAGTCCGCGCATAATTATGGATCCACCGACACTCGACGTCGTTGGTGTAACGATCATGGCAGAAACCCACGCACACCTCGTCGCATTCACCTACGCTCGCGAGCTCCGATACACATACGTACATACGATGGCGTACACCCTCGCAGACCGCAAGGCACTTCACCCGGTATCATGAAACATACACCGCGGAGGGGATGAAAACAGCCATAGTACTATCGGTACACACACGGCGAGACACTATCTCCAGTAGCAGACGTCGCTGAAGATGCAGCGGGGATTGCTCGAGAGTTACGTCGGTTCATTTACCGGTATTGTTACCCACCACGAATCCCCTGTGGACTCCGTGAACTCTTGCAGTCTCACTTCCTACCTCGCGCTTCAACTCCTTGCACGACACACCCTTCATAACCTTCATCTCTTCGCATGTCTAAACATTTGATACGTGCGGCCTACGTTCAACCGGTACATACATGATATTTGGATATTTGAGAGCTGTAAGCATCGAATTGAAACTATTACTCCGAATCTAGACAGAGAGAGAATATGAAGATATTTCGACAAACAGAACGGTACAAGATTATGTATTATCACACTGCACCATAACATATTAGAGTTATACAATTTTTTTTCAAATCATAGGATTGCTAATAAAAATATTCTCGTACTACTTTCAATACACTAAGTAGAAGATTGTGGCAACTGTCCAGATATGATTGTTCTTCAAATATGTTGTTAAACATAAAAATCTCTAACAGAGACACGTATTTCTTTTTAGTGACCCAATTTAAAATTTAAAAGATGAAATGATTTTCCGAAGCTGACGAAAGGATGGAAATATTTTTGAAAAATATTATATTTTGCCGATTTTAGAAAATCTAAACATACAGTAATAAAAAATATAAAAAAAACCATAAAAGTTTTGTCTAAATATGTCATCGATTCGTTGATAATTGATTTGAATCAAATATAAACGTTAACTTTGAGAAATTAATTGTTTTAACTCTTAAATCTCAAATTAGGCTCAGATCTTTATATTTAACAACATATATTTCAAGAAAAATCAAATCGATTCTAAACAATTGTGACAAGCCTTTTGCAAGTAACAATAAATATCAATTTTTTAAACATACATATATCCAATATTTTCTCGGAATTATTTGACATCTCTCAGAGAGAGATATATCTAGTTTACAAACCTTTCTAAACTGTTTACAATTTGTGTTACAGATGTGTACATATATCCATATTGACTTTGTGTATCTTTCAATCTGTATTCAATTTATTATATCCGGATATTTGAGAGTTTTGCAAGATTTATATAAACGAAATTATTTAAATGAAAATTCTGTAAATATATCTCAAAAAGTAGGATATTATAAGATTGTTCAAAACAAGCTCTACAGATTATTACATCTCTTCATTCACAAGCAATTCAAAATTAATAAATGTATTACTCTAATTAAGTGCAATCAGATTAAGAAAGCTAAATTAAATGAGAATTGTTCTAACTCATTTACAGTTCGCGTTATATAACTATGGACTTGCACACTCGCTGGCCTACCAGAACCATAAGGTTTCCTTCTAATACATATACCGTACAAATGCACGTTATCCATGCAAAATATCTGACACGGTACACGAGGATGTACAGGTGGTTCGTGTTTTATTAGCTTACAGTCGTCAATTACAATTTGCAATACGAAGTTTATTACACCGGTGACGTTACGAGAGCGATGGAGTGACCGACTCTTCATATCACACGCTCAAAATGAAAATAATTACTGCCGCGATATACGTATAATTAGACTCTTCTGAAATAATACATAGATGCAAAAGCCAACTTTTATTTTATATATACTCTCGCCTCAGGAAATTGACGAGAAGTTGCATAGAGAGTATCGCGCGTATTAGGATCGAAGCGACACGTTATTAGCATACGGGAAATTAAGCGCGTCATTAATATGGCTATTTTACGCGATTGCCCGTAGTACCGTAAACTACCCTTCAACACGTCCGCACAGCCTTTACATATCCGTCAACCAAAATCAATACTACATTAACGAATACCGATATGTCCGTCGCAGCGAGGGGTCATCCTGTGACGTGTATTACAGACATTACGCGCCGTTATGTAGCCCGACAATATCGATGCATTATCCGCGCAGCAGCAAATACGTCCTGGCAATTAACGTAAAACAATCCCTGATTAAATTGTAACGACGACGAAATTATATCGCACGAAGCAAAATTCTGGCACCGATATTGTTAACACGTCCAAATGTTTTCCTTTTTTTCCGTTAAAACATTAATTTTAATTTCATTGAATTACTTATGTATATATATTTCTCTTTGTTAGACATATAGTTAGCAGTTAATTTGTTTATCGCGCTTAATTAAGGTGTGACGGAATAAAAATTTGATGAGACAATAAAAAAAAAAGATGTACAATATAAAAAAGATGCGATTAAGATTAAAGAGCTGCACAATTTTTGTAAATATAAAAAACAAATTGTAAAATAAAAATTATAATTAGGTATAAAAAAGCAGAACTATTTTAAAATGTAACAAAACATTTTTACATTTACGTTTCAAATTTACATTTTGAATAAATAATTCGAATTAAAAAATATATGACTTTAAAGATACAAATTAATTTTCAATAAAGTCATATAACGTTACAATAGTCATATAGTGTTACAAATTTTTAATTGCATTATTTGTCCTTTTTGCATTCATATAAAATTTATTGAAATACATTTTTTGTACTTAATACATTAGAAACATTGCAATTGGCGGTTTCTTTTTAAATACAAAAGGCTCTGAGAAAGAAAAAGAGAAAGAGAGATTACAAAACTTCAGTTTGTTGTTGATACGTGCTTAGAATGAAATCTGTTTTCAGGATCAAGGAAGCTTTGCTGTAAGTTTGAATGTCGCCTTTCTCATTATAGACTTCCGTTGTTGCTCCAGTTATCATCAAAACTGTTTCAATGAAAAAAAGTATTTCATCTTTTTATTTACTTTATCTTCAGTCTCCATTTATGAGGAAGAGGCTAAGTAAAATTATTTATAAGAGTTGTAACTAAAATGATATATGACAAAACCTTTTATACTTAAATATTGAACATCATATAGCATAATTTATATATGTATCTTTGCACATCACAGGAAGAGATTCATTTCCCTTTAATAAAAATTTAGTTGAATCATTCCTATAATTATCAAATTTTTATAATATGTTATATGCCTATAAATAATATTACATTAAAAATTATTTAAAATGCATATTTATAAAATAATAAATTTTGATCTAAAAAAAAAACGTAATTCTCATTATTTATTGTTGCCTCTCTAATTCTCATAAAAGTTCGTGCCGATTTTGAAGGAAAATTGAAACGCAGATTTAAATTTTTAATTTCATTTATTAAATTTAAATCTTTTGCGGCACGAATTTTCCGGACAACCCAATAGTATATTTCTAAGTTCATCAAAGAAGATTGCCGTTAAGTTTGGAAATGATTTTGAATACTTTGTACACAAAATACACAGATCATTCGTCTTAAGAGAGCAACAAATCCCTAGCAAGTTCGTATTCCAAAACATCTCAGATTCCTAAAGCATCGATAATGAAAAGAACAACTGTCATGTCGAGCTATGCCATGCATTAAAATAATAGCAATCACTGGCATCAATTAAATCTCCCGACAACTGCGATTAACGAACGGTGTTTCTGTGAACGTGAGCGCTCTGATATTATCCTTCACGACTTTCGCCTTTATGAAGAAGCATCGCTATAAAATGTTTAATTTCACATAAAAGTACGTATTTTGTTTTGTTATCACTCTTAATAATCATCATTAAATGAGCAGAGTGTTACAAACTATAATTATATAAGAAAATCTATGTGAACTTATACAAGTGACAGCAAAAACATTATTTTGGATATCTTAGAAAATTCCTCGGAATTCTTTGCGGACAAATGAAATATTATTGTCTGAATAGAGTGACATAGATGATAAAATACGATGAAATTGTGAGATTTAGACAACTTTAAACCTTGATCTTTATAAAAGCGGAATATGTTCCATATAAATTAAATAAATTAAATTAAACATATAATTATAAAAATATTTTAATTAATTATGCTCTATGAGAAAATCAAAGTAAAATCCGTTATAAATTTTACACAAAAAGAACAATTTTATTGTACTAAAATATCCAAAAATTTAGCTTAAGTACAGATCTGAAAATAATTTGGTTAGGTTAAACTATCAAAATAATTATGTAGCATGCTCAAGCTAGAATATAAAAATTTTTTATCCATTGTTTGTGTATAGCCTACTGTATTATTTCAATTTTACATTATTAGTTCGAATAAACAAAATTATTTTTAAATCTGTGTGTGTCCTAATTAAATTTGTAAATACTTAAAAAAAATCGTTCCTTCCGTACAGAAATATATATTAAACACTATTCAGATAGCCAAGTCTGTAGAAAGCAAATTTTTTTAATGTTTGCTATGGCAACAAAATAACAGAATTAGACGTACATACTGTTGTACATTGTAATACTGTTGACAGACTGCTAGAAAAAACGTAACAAAATCTGCAAGCGTCAGATAATGTCGGTAGAATCTACTCAGTTTCTGCCAACAATTTGCCTTCACATTATATCGACAGGCGATATTAACAGAACACAAACCTACACTGCCTAACGCAGTTGAGTATGATGATAGAGTGCCGTCATTTTTTGCTCAAACTTGCTGACAGTCTGCTAAAAAACTGCAGACATTTTGCTACCTGGGTAGTTATTTTTTAATTTAAAAAGAAAATTATCTTGTTCCCAAATTTTCTTCATATCGCATTTATTCTATTTCTTATAAATGGTCAATTTTAGAATAATTTCATTCAAATTTAACATCTTTTTAGTATAAAAACAACCCTGCATTGAATCTTAAAATTAACAAGGATATCGTCAATCGTAAACAATCCTGTGCGGTAAATTCGCTAGAGACTCAGCAAACTCGAAAAGTTCCAAGTCCGGAGGTCACGCAGATGTATCCTCTGTAACGTTCCGTAATCCGGCGCCAAGGAGGAAGGGAAACTAAGAGCAACGAAGGATGATCACGGAACAAGTCGGAGTTAGAGCCCACGGCGGATAACACCGACTAACTAATATTACATTAGTTACGAGTCCTTATGAAATTAACCCTATCTAGGTTCCACACAGATCATCAACATAACTCGTTATTGTATTCACACATATACAAGATTATTCTAGAATTATCACAAAGCTTAGCGTCTGTATTAATACATTCTTAATACATTTAGAACTGATCCTTTCTGAACAAAAATGTAAATATAAAAAAATTTTAATTTCAATATTAAACTTTTACGGATTCATCTAAAGATTTATTTAAAAGATTCATTTAAAATACACTTTCCATGAAATTTCGTTGACAAAAACATTTTTATTATACAATATTTTTATTTATGTTCAATAAATCGTTAAAATTGAAGTTTTAATTTAAGAATTAAAAATTCATCTCGAGATTTCTGTTCGAGAGAAGTGACTAATTTATGAAAAAAAGAGATGATAGTTGCGGAATACTCTTCATAATGATAATAGCAAGCATAGATAAATTCTAACGAAAAGCAAAGATATACATAAAAAGGGAGCGACGAAAAGCTTAGACGAAGTGTTAGAAGAGGTTTCTGCAAGTAAAACCGGAATCAGAGATCGAAGTTGTTGAATCTCCAAGAGAGGTAGCTCGAGAGAGAGAGAGAGAGAGAGAGAGAGACAGGAGGGTGCAAAACCAAGAAGTCGAGAGAGGGAGAGAAATACATGGAGAGAACAACCCCTCCGACCTCGCCCTCCAACTGCAACTCGACGCGAAGGAACTTGACGGGTCTTGCCGCTGATTAGAAGCACTCCAGCGAGTTTCTCGGTACCAGCATCGGAGATTAGGCGAGATGGAGTAGAGGAGAATTGAAGGAGGAAGAACCAAGAAGAGAGAAGGAGGGAATGAGTGAGTGAGTTAGTGAGTGAGTTAGTGAGTGAGTGAGTGAGTGAGTGAATGAATGAGTGAGAGAAAGAAAGACATCGCCGCTAAAGACGGCTTCACCATCGGGTGAATGTTCACTCGATAACATAACAATTGTTGATCTATTTATACGGAAATTAATATGATGGAATACA
>Ga0157363_1003478_pt1 | contig 14242 bp, 6 predicted proteins | sample AttsexASBM1_FD_111477 | JGI IMG/M metagenome (GOLD analysis project Ga0157363, IMG submission 111477) | Fungus gardens microbial communities from leaf cutter ant in Ribeirão Preto, State of São Paulo, Brazil - Atta sexdens ASBM1 | ecosystem: Host-associated > Fungi > Mycelium > Unclassified ...
ATATATATGTGTGTGGGTGTGTGTGTGTGTGTGTGTGTGTGTGTGCACGCGCGCGCGCGTGTATGCGTGTGTACGGGGGGGGAGGGTGTATAAAGCACCACGAATATCGAGTTCGTTTGTAGGTACTCATAAAGTTAGTTTCCTGGTAATAGACGTCAGTTTCCTACAACGTTGCGCCATACGATCGCAAATCGGAGAATTAACGAGCGTCAAGGAAATTGTGATACCTCCTCTGTCATTAGAAGCTCGTTACCTCTTGGACGTGGCGTTTTGCCGTAAATGCAAAATCAAACACGCGATGAGAATGCGCAAAGATCAATCGAGGACCGCTTGTCAATCATTTCGGAATACCACGAGATTGGCATTCACGCCAAATAGATTCCGTTACTGGCTACTGCATGCTATTTAAATAGCCAGGAACTTCAGATTAGCCGGATGATTTATGTCTGTTTTCACCAATGTAGATTAACTTTAATCTCCGTCCAACTTCTTCTAAGAATTAAAAAAAAATGGAGAGTAAATTGAATGAGATTCAAGTTTATCTACATTGGCAGAAATGAGTATTGGAACCTCGGCAATCTGAAATTCTCGACGCACGCAAGTCTTAGGTCCATTTCTACCTACGTAGATTAACCCTTCGGAGTTGATGTGGGTCTATTGGGGATCAATTATCCCTTTGGAGCTGACAGTGGGTCTAGTGGAGTTACTACGCAATGATCGTTTAAATAATAAACATTCTGATGAGTAAAAATAATTCATCTTTCACTGAGAAATAATATTAAAATAAATATATTTGAATGTACTACAATATTAGTTCTTTTTCTTTATATAAGTATCAGTAAATTTGAATTATTCTTGTTAAAATAAATTTAGTATTCATTCTTTTTATAGGAGTTGTCATTTTCATTTTAGTTCCTTGAAATTAATTAATGCAATTTAATCAACATATTAAATGATGAAAAAATGTCGAAATATTGCGAAGTACGAGTTTAACTTACTTTTACTCGTTTTTTTTTCTAATTCTTAAAATTAGAAAAAAAAATAAAAGTAAGTTAAATTGAGATTAAAATTAATCTCTATGATAGAAATGTACATATTAGTGTTGCAACAGAACGGCGAGAATCGCGCGACATAACAAAGCGACACGACGCAACGACGTCACGAGATATTTCGTATATACCTAATCGTATATAGCGGAACGAGAATGTTTAGGAGACACTCATATCGCAAGCGCAATGAATCAGCGAAAACATCGTGACATGTAGCTTCGAATCATGCAATATCACCGAATCGACATCGAGTCGCAACTGCGACGCGAAACTTTGCTGGAACAAATAAGAATGACGAGCGCGAGAGGAAACGTACCGTAGAGGATGATGTCGTGTCAGACGAGGTATTAGTGCGATTCTTAAGCGTTAGTTAAGCTTTAGTGCCACGCACACCAGAAACAGATCCACGTCAAAAGCTTTGCGAGGTCTCTCTCGAAGAGACCATCTTTGGGATTAGCCTCGTCGCGGCAGCCGATTAATCGCGGGGCGATTCTATTGAACGATCGTGACGCGACTGTTGTGTGTGAGAGGCAGCCGAGAGATCGGTACGTAAAATCCGCAACGGATAAGCAGTGAAACGACATACAAACGACGAACGGACGGTACAGCATCTTCTTGCTGTACAATCTAGAGATTGTTGCAGATCGAGCCTTTCCCTTTCGCCGCGGCTTGCAGCAAGAGACATCACAGTTGCGAAGCGAGAAGTATCACGACTTCACGTTGCCAAACGTGGTCTCGGCTAAAACGATCTAGCTCTCGATCTGCGCTGTATGCCAATAAGCGGTAAGCGGTCATTAAATTTTATTCGCCGGAGCGTTAAAGACGGCGACATACAAGAACGGCGGATGGAAAGTTTCTCCCTCTGCTTGCCCTCCGTTAAGGAGAATACAGAAAACTAACGACGAAACATTACCGTTCTCGTAATAACACACGTATACGTGTGCATAACAGCCGATCCGAGAGGATACGAAGTAACGGCGAGACGACAACAAGCTGCCGCGAAACTCGAAACCGGCAAACAAATGACATTGAGACATTGCGAATTGTTTGCTCATTGTGCAGATTACACGCCGTACTGAAAAAAAAGGACAATATACAAATAGCTGCGCGTTTATAGCGAGAAATATGGACAAACACTTGGATGTATAATATACAGCCAATTGAATATATATTTATGCGTAAATTCGAGGCATCGCACGTATCAATTTAAAATATTCACATATATTTCATGAATATTTAAAAAAAACATAAAATTATGTCATATACCAATATTATTAGATATAAAATAATAGTGTGGTGCCAGAAATCGATTACAAAAGCCTGTGCGATAATCAAAATATTAATAACGAATACTATTGAAAAAAAAAAGAGACAAAAGGAGAAAGGAGACTCGTATCCATTTTTAATCAATATAAATTAATCTCGATGTAACTTACTTTTTATCTTTTTATAATTCTAAAACGAGATAAAGAAAAAGAGTAAATTAAAATTGACGTTAAAATTGATCTACGTTGGTAAAAATGGACATCAATCATGCTAACGTCATTGAAAAATCAAACAATAAAAGTATAATTGCAGACAAAGGATTAAGTATAGTGGACGAGACACAAGAAGTCGACAGGCCAGATTTAGCGCGTCGGACGCATAGTATAGACACGCGCGGGGAACGCGAGGAGGCATGGATTGTCCATCGAACAATTAGAAGCGCGGCGACAAAAGAAACGTAGGAAATGGCATGAAACCAACCTTCTGGCCACAGCGCTGGTACGTGTCTAAGAGCTTGATAGTCGAGGCTCGTACCAGGGTCTGCTGGTTCGGGCTACTCTTCTGCAGCGCATTATTGTTGTGCAGCGAGCTAAATGCGGTATTAGCACCGTTCACGGAGTACCGTTGTTGCAGACCGGTATTGTCCAATTGGTAGTCGCTGGTCGATTGGACCAATGCGTGCTGGATCACCGGCTGGCTCACGTTGTAATCTAACTTGCGCTTCTTGCTAGGGTGGTGAACGGTGTTGTTACTGCTGCTGCTGCTGCTGCTGCTGCTGCTGCCGTTGACGCTACTCGTCTGCTGTGTTTGGATGAACATGTCACACATTCCCTGCAATCAGAAAGTAACGACCTCGTTAGTGTTAAACGTCAGCGGTCCATTAATTTCTTTACGATGTTGAATTTTTATTCAATATTATAATCGATATCTTATTACAATATCGGTTTCTCGGACAGAGATTTTTTTAATTAACACAAATAAGGAAGAAGTGTCAAATATAGTCGAGGCCGAATCTTTGTGCCTAATAATATTTCTGTATTAATTTGATAGATTTGATGAAAAAGGAAAAAAATCTTATTTTTGATCAAAATCGAATCATAGTACTTGATGATATTCATAGGCAAATATATTCCAATATATTTTTTAATTCTAAACTGAACGCCGGTTTGTCAGACTTGAAACGTAATGATAAACTGAAGCTAGAAATAACATCACAAATTACATTGATCTTCAATTTAATAATAAGGTTAATAAACATTTTAAAACACTGCATTTATTTTGTAAAAAATATCACTTCAGTTGAAATTTGAACCAGAATCTGCTTCATTCTATGCACCGATGTGAACCTGGCGCTTAACTTTATCAAAAATAAAAATTATATAATAACGGCCGCAGGCCGTTTGTACTTCGTTTGTACTTGTTTGTACCGATCATTATTTCGTTTGTACCTCAAACAGTTAAATAAAAAGTGAAAAATAAAAAATTATCAACGCGGAACTTTAAGATTTTTTTTAATTTCATTTATGCCATTCGAAAGAAAATCGTTTGTACCTTTCCTACTTTCGTTTGTATCTCAAAGGGTTCGGAGATACAGCACGTTTCAGTTTTTGCGCGAGCGCTATATAGCGAACTTAGCCAATTTTTAAGATATCGAAATGGGATCAACGGCATTCGAAAGAGAATCGTTTGTACCCATTTGTGTAAATAAAAAAAACAAACGGCCTATGCGGTATTAATTTTTATTTTAGATAAAGTTGAGCGCCAGGTTCACATCGGTATTCTATGCGAGCGTCTTATTAATTACCGAGGAGATATATAGAGATTTTGCTGCAATAACCAATAACTAAAAGAGAACGTCATTTTTCAGAAAGCGTGTATAAGGTGTATAAAGTTCAATAAAGCGTGTATTATAAGTGAAATTTCAACTGACAAGAATAAATCAAAGAAAAGAAAGAATTCTATTTTCGGTCAAACGATTGACCGAAAATTTTCAGTTGACTAAAAATAGAATTCCTTCTCTTATATTTATTCACATCGGCGTCTAATTTTATTTACAAATTTTAAATATATCTTTCAATTAAATAAATTAAATGCGCGCGAATTATTGTTGGACTTGAAATTCAATCATAAATACTGAAGCTGAAATAATAGATGTTTAATTGTTAAAAAAAATAGTAGCTCTTAAATAACTTGCTGTATCGCAGAAAATTAAAACGACACCAATACGTTAAATATTCAAGTAGTGACACTGTTTCCTCGGACATTTGAAAGATACCTCGACGCAAAAGTATGTGCCACTATGGCGGAAAAAAATACCGCGGGGAACACAAAAAGTAAAGCCAACGACCATGAATATTTTAAAGCCTTCTTCGTCGACGTGTGTCTACGTCGTCAGTTTAGATCAGTGATTCTCAAAGAGTCGCCAGATCATATCATATTTCTAAATGCGAACAATCGGAGGGACCGCGCTTCTCGGTTTTTTCCAATAAGTACGACTGTTTTTTTGCGAAGAGCAAACAATTTCCACGAGGCTTACCGGTTAACCGACAGTTACGTCTCGACGACGTTCTTTTATCCTCTGCTGCTTTGTCGCCATCATAGCTGAGAATTTTCGCCGCTCGTTTCTAAGCTATTAGCCGCTCTTATCATGTGGATACATTAACGTTTTATGTCTCGAAATAATCTGTCGGTTTCGGAACTCTCTATTTTAAGAACTTCTTATCTTAAGCTCTTCAACCTATCACGGAAAATCGTAAATCTTGATCACGTGTGAGTATGCTCTGCTACGTCCTACATTGAAAATTATTGCTTTGTACGCGAAAATGACGTGTTCATATCATGCAAGATGACATACAAAGAATGAGAGCTCCACCCGAAATGTTATCGCTTGCAGCACTTACTTTTTGACATTAATCAGTTTAATGTCAAAAAAAAAAATTCAGATTAATAATTGAAAGATCAGGTGCACACAGTTTCTAACAGTAAAAGATGATTTAAATCAAAAATTTATACTTTTTGTATAAAAATGAATATTTATATATATATATATATATATATATATATATATATATATATACACAAAACAGTTTAACAATACAATTTTGTAATTTAAATAAAATTTTTTTCGTCTTAAATATTTTTTGTAAATTTTTTATTTTCATTATTGAAAAAAAAATTGATTTAGGTTCTAAATCACTGTCAAACTTTTTTTTATGTAATACCTATTATTACTTTCACACATACAATGTATATAGAAAAATTTGTAATATTTTCATAATTTTTTTATTTTGATAAAAAATACATAATATATCCTTAATGTTGCGAAGGTTCCTTAATTGCAACGGCGTGCGATACCATTTTCTCATTTGATATCAATATAGCGTAATTCTATCTGATCGCTCAGATATGTAGTATTGCACAATACGTTTGTGACTCATAGTCGGAGTTGCCGCCCGAATAATACTGGGCGTACAAAAACAACCGATCGATTGCAATCCCGCAGTGTCTCGGAAACAACGCGATTTCAATTCTACCCTCTCGGGTTCTCCCTCCCTCCCTTCTTCAATTTATCTATGATATCAGTACACATCTCTCTCTCTCTCTCTCTCTCTCCCTCCCCCCTCTCTCCTCCTTCCCCTTTCTTTCCCTCTCTCTACTGTCCCCGCCGTCATTTACCCGCGCGATATGCTCTAATTATAGTGCTGACTGTCAGAAATGCTGGTCGGCATTATGAACGATCTACGGTATCACGAGGTACAGTTACGTTTAAGTTAACCGACTCGACACCCGTGGGTTCCTAACAAAGTGGTGCAAACAAGTAGTATGACCATGCAGGTCGCCTGGCGAATCGTAAAAAAATACCCGTCGCATTTTGGTGCAGGGTTGCGAAAAGACGTACTCCTCGTGTTCTCCAATTTTAATCGGAGTATGTATTAATATTGAACATTGATATTAAAATATTAATTGAGAAGATTAATAACTATATTAGATTTTTGACGTCTGTTGGAACTTTATAATTACGTACTAATCATGTATATATTTTTAGAAAAACTCTCAAGTACAGAACAAACGTGGACTTTAATAAAATAATAAACAAGGCGAGTCACACGTGAGCCTAGCTTATTACTTTTTTCCATATGTCACGCAGTGTGATATATACGGAAAGACGATTCTCAATCTTAATTAAAGTACATTGGTATTAAAACATTAATTAAAGAAATTAATAGCACATTACATTAAACACTCGTTCGTTAAAACTTTGTTTAATCATTGATTTATACATTTTTTTTAAAGACTTAACTTTTAAGTATAGAACAGATATAGTAAAGTATAGACTTTTATAAAATAATAAGCAAGGCTTACGTATAATGTATATGTAACGATATATATATTACTGTATATGTACTGTATATGTAACCCGTATATTTTGCAACACACGACAATGACAACGTGAAGCGTAGAAAACGTGTAGACGCAAATGGAGATCGCGGTAATCCGTTTCAGCGAAATAATAAGCAGCCCGCAACTCCGTGGAATAACTCGTCAGAAATATGTTCGGGGTAATTTATCAGACCGCGTCACGGTGACTCAGCCCCGAGTAAAAGTAACGAAACTTTGCGTCACCCTGTAGCGGCCCCCGCACCCGTGTACGTGTGGCCGCATGTTCGTGTATGAACAACCAGAACGACTACGTAGGTATGCATCACGCGCCGCGCTTATATTCCGCGCGATGAGTCAAGCCGATCGATTGATGAACGAGGAAATCCGAGCTTGCTCGCCGAATGGCGAAAACTTTCCTGACAAAATTGCGAGGTAGCCAAGTAAGCGAAATCCAAGTGATCGGTCCACATCGTATCCACATTATCTCGCGATGGACTCGCGACATCGTATACAAGGTGATCCAAAAATCATCGTATACAAAGTGAGCAATGCGACAGTTCTGGTCATCTTTTAGGAAAGTACAATTTCCGTTATCTTCCTCTTTCTCTCTCAAATTTACACAAAAAAATTTATTTAAAACTAATATATTCTATTCGACACAATTGTTGTTTCCTATATGTAAGCAACAATATAAAATCTTTCTTAAAGGATTGGATAATCTTAAATTATATTCTTTCAGCAATTATATTCTTGTATCAATATTATAACAATCATCTAAAAAGCACAATATTTTCTTTCGAAATTAAAAAATCAAATGAAGATGAAATTGTTATTTTCACTTTACTTTTATATGTGCGTCACACATACGTTAAACTTCTTCTAATAATACGAACAGTTTTATTGGACATAATTAAGTTATTTGAAATACATTATAGCGTCAGAACAAAAATTATTCTTGTTTTAATAATAAAATAACTCTTTTTGATGCTACAACAGGATTTGTAGACATAAACCTATTCGGAATTTCTAGCAAATATTTTTTCATACATGATTATACATATGATGGTTATGTCTCTTTTAGAGGCCCCAAAATGCTTCAAAAACCAAGAGCTTGGGAACGAGCTACGAGATTCATCAACTCAATTTGCATATATCTCCTTATGGGCGTTTTCCTTTTACGAATAGCGCGTCCATCTCGTAGTTAGATCACATAATGGACACGAAATGGACACGCTTGTTTTTAATAGGACAATTTAATATAAACAGCTTGTTCTAAGAGTAGAGTATAATCACAAACAAAAATTTTTTTTATTTTAGTTTAAAGAAATTTTAATTCCGATTTCAAAATGTTGTTATTTTCTATGTAATTGTATTCCTCTCCCAAATAATGAAAATTATTATTAAATAACAAGAACAAATTTCTTCATATGAGCAAGTTATATTGATTTAATCTTATTTCAAGATTTATATTTTGAAAAAATAAAGATATTCTCAAAACAAAAATATTCTTTTTTTCTGTGTATGTTATGTTTTTGTTACCTATTCTATTTTTTACTTTTTTATTTTTATTTTTGTTAATTTTGTTTTTTTGTACTATTTATTTTATGTATTGGATCCTTAATTCTCTCCTTATTTTGTTGGCTAACTACTTTTATTGCTTTTAACGCTTGAGAGGATCCGCTTCCGAAGCGCTTAATAAGTAACGATCTCTATATTTGCGAAATCTTTTTAAAATTAATAAAAAAACGGAGGAATGCAGAAATGTTTTTAATTTTTCATAATGAATAACTCGAATTTATTCACTGTCTCAAATTTCAAAGCAATAAATTTTATCTTTAAATCAAATAAAATTTATCATATAAGCCCATTATTTTGTAAACTCAGACGTGTTATTTTCTGTAGGACTTTTAAAACATCCTATACATAGATAGGTTCAGTTTGCGTTTTATGGCGAATCAACGTACACAAACAAGGGACACAAATAAAACGTTAATCTCTCGCTGGGCACATGATGACAGATTTACAATGTTCGAGGTAATATTTTTCAAAAATCGTTACGGGAGCAATATTTAGCAATACCGAATGCGCCATCCGTGCTTGTGCGCTTGTCGTGGCATGGCGTGGCGTGGCGTAGCTTCGGATTCCCGGCAGTGCACTCCGATGAATATCGCAAAAAGAGACACTGGAGGGGAAGACTGAAAGAGCACCTAAGTTTATCTTTAGAAAAACACCCGCGGTGTCGCTAGGAAAAACCGCCGCCTACGATATATGATAAAAAGGTTATCCATTTTTAAGGGTGACACTTTTCTAGGTTGCTACCACGTGAATGCGTAGGAAAAGCTTAATATAGGACGCTGCAAAATCAACGCGAGAACACATCTCATACGATGTTCGTGACGCGCGCGCGCGCATAAATATGTGTACATGTATAACCTACGTTTATTTACGTATTTCAGCCATCGAGAAGCACGTGGAATTTCTTTGACATTCGTGAAAAGCATGTAAGAGAAAAAATGTTTATCCGCACTTCTTTTAGCTCATTCATAAAAAAAGAATCACTTCCTCCTTGGTCATATTAAGATTTTATCTTTCGTATATAACATCTGGCACACGAAAAGAATAGTAAAGTGGTTTTGGTAAAGTACTGAAAAATTTAGCTAGATATATACAGAACTAAAATAATTTTGTTAAACTTTAAACTATAAAAATTACATAGTGTAGAACACTTAAGTGTTGATGACGATGTTGCAAAAAGTTTTAACATTCCAACAACCAGCTTAAGCATTTTACATAATTGTTTTGATGGTTTTAACAAAATTATTTTCAGATCTCTATTTAGTTAAAATGTTCAGATACTTTAACAAAAGTGTTCTTTACGTGCAATGATCTTAGAATGGAAAGATTTTACTGAAATATTTAAAAATCTAGGCACACATAGATCTGAAAATAATTTTATTGGATCATCAAAGTATAAATGTAGAACACTTAAGCACTTAGAATTCTGCAAACAGTTTTAACACTCTAGCAATCGAATTGTGGGCACCCTATACAATTGTTTTGATGGTTCTAACAATATTAGTTTCAGATTTATATCTAGGTATATATTTTTAGATATTTCAAAACCGTTCTTTCTGTGCTGCGATTATATTTACGTCTTGAAGAGACGGAACCACGTCATTTCACGTGACCGCAGAAGTAAACGTAAAGATTCAGCGGTCATGCACCGGTGACCGGTCATTCACTGATGCATCCACCCCGCGTACATTGATAGCACATAATCAATATGTATGTACCACGACACATCTGCGAGAAGTTGCTTTTAAAAGTGATCGAGCGGAGCGTGTATCGAAGCGAGAGCATATCATCGAGCGGCGGAAATATCGATATTCGCATGAGTATCATCGGCACTGCAACGCAACGCAACGTAACGTAACGTAAAACGCGACGCGACGCGATATATTGTTCGAAATTCGAATAAAAATTAGACATATGACGCCAGAAAATTCACTGCCGCCGTTGACGCTCTGTTGTTAATCGCAACATTCATTATACTAATTCCTCACATCAAATAAAGTTTAAACCTCGACTTGTAAATTAACGTCTAATATAGCGAGCATAAAAGCGTCCGACATTACGCACCGTATTTATAACCGGCAATCCTCCGCGCGACAAAAGTACACCGACAAATTGGACGTGCATTGGAGCTTCATTTGCGCAACGTGTTCGCGAAACGGCATCGGCCAACAATCGAGAGAGAGTGTAATCTTTCTACGAACGGTGCGCCGTAAATATACTCGCGCCTAAATGCAAATGTGACCGCGTAACGTAATCCGCCGTGGTTCTACCGGATCTTCTGATAAAGACTGCATATCGGCGACGCAGTTGCCCGCAATATGCATCCCAAATCGTCTTAACTACTTCTAGGAAACAGAAATTATACTCGTTATCTACGGAAAACTATTGGACTTTGCAGTATGTAATCCGTATTTTAAAAAAATGTGGCCTTAAAACTGTTTAGAGATAAGACTTTAATTATATCTTTAAAGAACGTACTTTGCGCGCTCGATTCTTTCTCGTGGGGAATACCATTTCAGGTTTCTATAGCTTCTTCTTAATAATTAAACATTTCAAGAGCTGACGCTCGACTAGAGAAACGAAGAAACAGGTTGCGGTAGTTTGAATCGAATGTTCTATTTTCGGAAAGCGACCGCGTTCATTAAGGCTTAATCATAGCTGTCTCGCGTGAACGAACAGATACCGTTGTATCGCAGTGAGTCTTGTATTATAGTATAGTATGTGTCTCGTAAGTCGTATCCGCCGCATAAACAAATTAAAGGTTCGCATTCGTCAATACCTTGTCTTCGCTCTCTTTGTGAAATCTAATTATAATTTTTACGTAAATCCACCCTTGCGCAAATAAACGTGCGGCCGCGCGGAATAAATCGTCGACTCGTTATTATTACGCAAAGTATGCGCGCCGAAGCACAGAGCGTGCAACTTTTCGTGGAAGACGAGAAGCCAACCGGCGATGGCGATTAAGCAATTGTTTATACAAATTAACACACAATGAGGAAGGCCACGCGCACGTCCTTATGACGTCAATCTTGTCGAAAAAGAATATATGATTCTTATTCGAGCTTCAAACAACGAGAAAAATTCGTGCGTCTTGAATACGTTTTTTTTTTCTTTAACGAAAGACCGCGTTTGTTCGTTTTGCTGTTATTTCCGGTGTTCGTTATCGCAATATGCGCGCTGTCTCTTATACAGAAATCCAATTTAATGCTGGCCAATTTAATACTGAAAGATAATTAATTCTGGAACGCTACTGTAAATTAATTTTCGCTCATACACTTTTTGAGTATAATTTTTGTATTAAGTATTAAAATTTTAATACTTAATACTTATAAAAAGACATTTAGTAAAATTGTTCAATAAAAAGATTATTTGAAGTTGTTTTTTTCCCATAAAAATAGTGTTAATTTAGTTATTCTATATTAAGAAAAGTCGAAATATTTGCAAGCAAATGTTATATATAATGTTTTCTTCGATATTTATTGGATGCAAAAAATGTGGACTGTAATAACGGAATATACATTTCCATGAAATATATCTCATTAATTGTAAAAAATAAAATAGATGGTTTCTTTATTAGAAATAAAATTTTATTTCGCCGTATTTAAAATAAAGCTTTATATCGGTGAAATAAACGTTAGGTAGGTATATCAAATAAATCTTTATCAGAAATAAATATTTAAGTATTTTTTTTCTCGGTATAATATCTTATAACCTATAAAATAGACATAAAAAAAAGTATAAAGAAATTCTCAATTATGTGAATGAATTTCCCTGAAACTTTCCATTTCCACTAAACAAACACTTTAATATAACTGTTCACTATGCAGTTTTCCTAATCACCCATTCAATTATACTATCTAATATCATTGTATTCTCATTAATTGTAACAATATTGTATAGGAAATGGATAAGAATTTGATGGAGTTTTATTCAGCGATTCTGCGAAATAATTTTAGTGGCAAAAATATATGCAACTTGCGTAGACACTTGTTCAATCATTGTCTAATATATAGTAATAGATTAATATTAGTTAAAATACTGCGTTTACTTGTTTTTATTCAGTAAATGAATTCAAATTATGCGCAGTAACTGCGGGCAAAACATTACATCTTGATTAGGATACTAAGCAGTTTTACTTTCCATTTACTAAACAACGTTAATAATTATTCAGTAACTGTTGAAAAAATGCATGAAATATTATCCAAAGTAATGTTAACCTAAAATATATATATATACATATATATATATATATATATATATATATGGCATATATAAATAGCATTCCACGATTAATTATTTACTTTGAATATCGAAAGCATCGAGCAACAGTGCTCAATATTCAATATAAATATTTAATCATTATCTTCCAGTATTAAATTTCTATAAGGGATACCTTCGAAATATCGCATGATTTTATGACGAGATTCCGCCTACGACAGAACGAATATTTATATATCGATCAAACGGACGATGGAAGGACAGCCACCTCCTCGTAACAGGAGAGGACACTTTCCGTCGACATATATTTGTTACGGCGGATTTCAAACGAAGGCGGCACAGACCAATTGTAAATGGATGAAGCTAAGAAAACTTTCCACCCAGTAATAATTGCTTGCGAAGCAATGAGTTAACGTGGAATATTGCGAGAGGGGAAACATTCCGTCGACGCGTCATTACAACCCAAAAAGGATATCCGACTTTTCGTTGAGCTTCTAAGATGTATCAAGGATACGAGGATACAATTTACGATTACTACGTTCTGCAACAATTTCGTTTTGTCAGAAGAATCATACGCTTTTTTTTGTAAATCGAAATTTAGGAACTGAAATTCCGAATCACGTTGAAATCGGAATTCATGCTTTTACGTAACAAAGGCAACTCGACAATACATATAGAGCATTTCACCCTGGAAAATATAAAATATCTCTCTCTCTCTCTCTCTCTCTCTCTCTCTCTCTCTGTGCGGATGGGACAATTTCTATTATATAATAACGAGAATTTATAAAACAATTATTCATAGCGTTAATAATGTTAGAGCAATCGATAATTTCACCACACGTTAAATGATTTAATCTAATCGAATGTAACTAAATCAGGCGTCGAGTTAAAAATCTATTGAATGACTTTCATGAGAGTGTGCATTTTTAACGCGCGTTGAAGCAAAATTGAGGCGATTAACGTTTGGACAGTTGCCCAATCTTAGCAGATAGACTTATGCAGCTAAAATTCGTGGTAAAATGCAGTCCCTCGGCGAGACGTGACGTGTCACCGCTTCGCAGCCGGTGCAACATTACTCCGACACGATGCATGCGTGCGTGCGTACATGCGTACGTGCAGGTAAGTTCGACGCATTCACACACACACACACACACACACACACACACACACGCGCGCGCACGCACACACGCACACACACACACACACGCACACGCACACGCACACGCACACGCACACGCACACGCACCGCACGCACGCACGCATCGCCGTGAAGGAGAACAGCCTGCACAAAAATGCTCTAACGGACAGACAACATGCGTCCTGAAATGCCTGCACATGTATAGTGTATCGTGAGGTGTTCGTTCGAAAAAGATCGAAAGAAAGAAAGTGAGAAAGAGAGAAAAAATGAAGAGAAAGAGAGAGTAAAAGGCCAAGCTGGATGGAAAAAAAAACTTGGAGATTCGAGATTACAAAACGTATATATTCCATTAGGATCCACTTTTTTACGAAGCAAAACTTCGGAAAAGTTACCCGCGTAATCAGAAAACTAAAACTCTCTCACAAGTAAAATGTTTCAATGTCAAATGTTTCTCAAGCTCGCGTCTATATGTACATGCTCTGTTTTTTTATTTAATCCTGCTCTTCGGCTTTGGATGGCTTCCAGTTTTTACATACATCCTTTTCTTAACCCGGGAATAGTCCCCTGGGATGTTTTTATAATACATCCCATCGGCGAGAAAATGTGAAATGTTATA
>Ga0157363_1003479_pt1 | contig 14241 bp, 8 predicted proteins | sample AttsexASBM1_FD_111477 | JGI IMG/M metagenome (GOLD analysis project Ga0157363, IMG submission 111477) | Fungus gardens microbial communities from leaf cutter ant in Ribeirão Preto, State of São Paulo, Brazil - Atta sexdens ASBM1 | ecosystem: Host-associated > Fungi > Mycelium > Unclassified ...
AACTCAAGATGTTATATTAGAGCTTAACAACATCTAACATAAATAAAAAACTATAGACGTTAGCATATAAAAAACTATAGACGTTTCAATCATCTTTTAACCATCATCAGTATCAATAATGCATTGATATTACAATATAGTATAGATTATTATATTATATATTACAATATATTGTAACATTTATGCATTATTGTACTGATAATGAAATCAAATTTGACTGAAACATCTATAATTTTTTATATCTTAACGTATTAATTTGAAATATATTACATTCGCTCTAATAACATCTTGAGTTGTGATTGCTCCTTAATTATATGTTTATATTAAATATATAATAATAATATACAAGAAGTAATTATAATTTTAATATACTCGTAAGTTACTTGTACTATATATTTCAAATCTCCACAAAATTGTACTTTAAATTGTACTTTAAATTTATTTTTACAATAAACGCTTCTATTTCAAAATAATAAATTTTTCACAGCATCTTAAACGGGATACATTCTTCACAATACCTTACATTTACTAACAATTATCGGATAACAAATGAAACTAGGAATTAAGAAAAGTATTGGATAATCCAAAGGAATCTTGCGCATTTTTCCCGTAATGGCAGAGGATATTTTTCCTAAAACATTCTGCCAAGACGTCACAAACGGATAAAAGGAGAGAGACTCTCGACGAAGAAGCAGTGAACTCGAGATCTGTGCAGTCGAGCGTTAGCCCGGAAAATCGACAGTTTCTTCTATTTGCCAGCTCGCGCTTTTAAGATCAAAGAATGAGGCTTTAATTAGTAAAAGAACAGCGACCTCGTTGCGCGAACGTCTCTTAGTTCTCACGTTCATATACAGGGTGTGACAGGTTAATCACGTCTTTCTTCAATAAGAACAAGAATTATGCACAAGAATAATAAAGACAACGAAGCTTTTATCAAATATGTCTGCCGATAGAAAATGACGTTCGGAAATTATGCAAGGAAATAAAATCCTAAACTTATATATTCATATATATTTAATACATATTGAAAAGTTACGCAGTAACAAATTATAGAACGATAAAGTTTAAAGTAATATGAATATTTGAAATTAACAAACTATAAATTTTTAAACCTATAAAATAAAAATAAATTTACTTCAATTCATCTTTTTTAATTTCACGAAGCTTTTCATTTCTAAAACAACATAGTGAAGGTCTTGTTCGATATTTTGCTTAAGAGTTCAAAACTTTTAGTTACTTTGCAGAACGTGAATTCGATGTATTCTCTCTTGAGAATACCTTGATATCATAATATTACTGAATAAATGTAACTTTAATTGTCTCACACCATAGAATGCGCATATTATGTATTATTGAAACATGTATTTCAATTGTTCGAAATGTAATTCGAATGCTTTTATTATAAATAATATCCGTCGTGAGAAATGGATTATACGAGTTTGATTAGACACACCCAGTATATACACATAAAACAGAGTAGCGCTTTCGACGCTTTCGGTCGAGAAATTCTTATGTTCTGAAGGAAAGGGCGCCCGTATAATATCGTTTCTATATTCCTCGTCTTTCTCGACCTTAAAACCTTAGTTAGCCCTATGAGAGCATTATAACGTAGCACTTTGTACTCGCGACAGATTAACAATCGGAAGTTAATTTCTTAGTGAGTTCTATGTGTATGCAGGCGAAACATATTTTATTCTTGCGTAATCAGAATACAAAAGCTACTACGCAGCTCGAAGAAAAAAAATTAGATTGCTAAATTTTTCGCGTGAATTTTTAATTCTATCAAATTTTCACTTTTTCAAATCCTCTTGTGGAAATCGCACGAAAAAGCAACAAAGTCTGTTAATTCACTAAGATACAAAAATCACATACGCAAAAAAGGAGCCACCAATTTTCACGTGAATTTTTAATTTTATCGAGTTTATCATAATTCCCAAATCTTCTTATGGAAATCATGGAAAGTAAAGCTTGAGATACAATTAAAAAGTACAGGCAACAGGAACAAAGAGTAAGAGATTTCAATCTACCAGAAATTATATGTTCTGATATACATAATGGTTTCTAGGAGGTTGAAATTTGTTATTCCCTGTTTCTATTGTCTACTTTTAATTGAGCATTAAGTTTAACAACGTCTGTTTTTTAATTCGCCAAAGTATAAAGATTCCACACGCAAAAAAGAAATCGCCAATTTTAAAAAAGGAATCGGAAATTTTTTATTTTAATTCTAACTTATCATATAAATTATTATTTTCAGTCTTGTGAAAATCACGTAAAAAAATAATAGTGTCTGTTAATTCGCCAAAATACGAAAATCACACATAAAAAAGAATCGTCATTTTCATGAATTTTTAAGGAGGATTCCATTTGCCTACAATATCGTTTGCTTACATTACTTTTGCCTACAGTTCGATAGCCTATACAAGCATTTTTGCGTACAAATAAAAATTTTAGAAACGAAATATAACATTTTTGACTACATGTATTATTGCTAACATCGATTGCCTATATATATTGCCTACAACTCCATTGCCTACGAGCACTTTTGCGCACAAATAAAAATTTTAGAAACGGAGTTATTCTTGCCTACATGTATTATTGTCTACATGTATTATTGCCTATAAATATTATTCCCTATAGATATCTACATGCTGTTGCGTACAAATAAAAATTTTAAAAAGTTACTTTTGCTTTCACGTATTATTGCTTGTAACTCGATTATTTGTTTACATGTATTATTGCCTACAAACATTGTTGCCTCCATTGCCTACATGCATTTTATTTGTCATCAAATACTATTTAATTTTTCCCCTATTTTTACGCGAAGCGACTCTTATCCCCCCCTGCAAAGGAGAGCACAACTTCCATAATTGTACTGTTGAACATGTTTTGATATTCGAGAATATTATAATGAATAGAGCTGTTTCCACTGTTGTCAATATTAAACAATACAAATTATTTTCTTATTTAACTTAACTTTAATTTTATATTTGAGCAAAAGTGCTTATAGGCAATCGAGCTGTAGGCAATAATACTTATAGGCAATAATATGTATAGGCAATAATACTTGTAGGCAAAAGTAAATCCGTTTCTAAAATTTTTATTTGTGCGCAAAAGTGTTTGTAGGCAATTGAGCTGTAGATAATAATACGTTTAGACAATCGAACTGTAGGCAAAAGTGATGTAAGCAAACGATACTGTAGGCAACAGATTTGTAGGCAAACGGAATCCCCCCAAAGAATACACAAAAAAAGAATAATTTTTATATAAATTTTTCATTCTATCATATTTATCACAATTCTCAAATCTTCTTATGGAAATCACGTAAAAAAATACCAATGTCTAATTTTTTTCCCAAGAGTATAATAAAAGTAATAATTATATCCGCAAAAAAGGAATCAATTTTTGTTATTTTTAATTCAAATCTTTAATTCAATTTAATATATTAATATTCTTCAATTCTCAAGTCTTTTTATGAAAATTACATAGAAAAGCAAGAATATCTTTTAAATCGATCGGCTGTATTCAATTTCCAGTATCTGTGTTATTTAATTCTTAGTGTCGATTAATCGCTGCATATTAGCTGTCATAACATATAAAATTATCAGAGATAATTTTGCGAATAATAAATATATGCAATAACGGACTTATCAGACTACGTCATTCTCGTCGCGTCGCCGGCAACTATTAATTCAGCGTGTATCTTTGCTTCTTCCCAGTGTCAATTAATCGTTGCATATTACTGTTATAACATATGAAATTGTCAGAGATAATCTTGCGAGTAATAAATGCAATAATGAACTTGCTATCAGATTCTCCGTCGTTCTCATCGCTGGCTGCTTCGTCTAAACCAATTTCCGTTCAATAATTACCGATGCGCATTGATCTGATATATTTCAAAAGTGATGTATGAGTCTGTATCTGCTTATTAATTATTCATCAAATAACTCTTTTAATGCATCGCGTGTCGCTACTCGCCCCGATTGAATGTAAACATAATTCAGGCCACGGCGATAGAATCTGATTCCTTGGATGGCCGTGTCCCTGCTGATCGCGATGCGAAGAATTGAAGAAGTTTCTCGCATGTAGTACATTCTAATTATTAATGTGCCCGGTTTGACCTCCGTGCAGTTCGACGAGAAAAATACGAGTCAATGATCAGGACATGGGTCCAGTTTCACAAACGCCAATTACTTAATCGATATTTAACTGATCGCATTTACTTTAATAAAATTGACCAATCAAAAGGTTCCCCTCCCCTTTCTCTCCCTTGGTGGTTTCTTGCGAAAATTTTTTTCATCTAAAGAATCTCTATTTTTTTGTTTTGTTTTGATATTAATATTAGAGTGTCAAATAATTATTAAAATTGTGTTTTAATATTTTTATTTATGTCTTATTGATTTCGATATTTTCGTCCAAATTAATAAGTAGATATATATATTCTGCAAATTTGCGGTCAATTTTAAGCTCACGCTCTTTAAGCGCTTATCATCATACTATCTTTATCAATCATTAGATATAAAATAAGAATAGAAGTACCGAAAAGCGCTTAAATCGATCGTAGCCTTGATCTAATTTTTTATTTTAAAATGATTAAAAAATTGAATTAATTTTACAATAAATATTTAATTAATATGATATGATAAATAAACTTATTTATAAATAAATATTATATTTTATAATTTATAAATAAATTTGTAAATAAATTATAGATAAATACTTATCTTTTCTTCAAATTCCATCTTATTTAAATCTAAATTTAATTAACTTTGACACAACTCGCGTAATAGAGGCACGTCAGTGTCTCATGTCTTAGCGCCGAGACATTACTGTTTTCAAATTAGAAAATTTTTAATTAAATCTACTAATTCTAGTTTAAGTAATCAGAATCCTGATTAATACAATCAGAATTTTCTAGTTTGTCCATTTTCAATCAAACATTTTTCTCAGTGGATGAACGCTAATTCTGTGACACAACGGTAAATTTATTTGCAAATATAGAGATCGTAAATTAAATTGCAGGTGCAACAATTTATTCTTTTTTGTCAAATATTTGTCAAATATGCAAATTGCTATAAACAGCAAACAAATTTGATAATTAATTTTGTAATCTTTGGCGTTTATAGCAAATTTTTTTCTCTCAGTAAAGGCAACCGCATTCTGAAATGTGAATTGAACGTATTCAAGGCTGTCATTTGACGCTCATAAATTGCGTTAATGTTCTGTAACATTCTTGGAATCATTTCATCCTTGAATTTCCCATTTCACATATGATGTATCATTTTATTCTTATTATATATCACCAAATATTAAAGGATTAAATCATATATCACGCACATCTTGAAACGGAACGTGTTAAACAAGTATAAGAAAGTATAAGAATGATATTTATGTTGATTTATGTCATTAAATCGAAAGCATCCATTTAGCTTTACAATAGCATCCGTAATGTCAGTAATATAAACTATTTTTCAGAACGTGTTGGACAACGATAATGATAGGAAAATCGCGAATGTCGCAAAACTTTCGGATACGAATCTCATATACACTTACATGGCGTAAACGATCCGATGAATGTGACAAATTCGCAAGCCTGCGAAAGCGTTACTTTTCAGATCACGGATCTATGACGATCGATGTTGATTGACTGATACAGCACAATACGTAGTGCCGAAATTCATACGCAGTGATGCGTATTCAACCGTTTCGCCTGTATGTGTGACGTGGATCGCGATCGATTGCTATCCCGTCTCGCGCGGTTCCGTGACTACTCGGGCGTCTCCGTTGTTTCCGAGAATTTCGAATCGCGCACAGGACACGCGCCCGTAAACAATACCTTGTCGTTCTCGTCCGAAGCAAACTTCGCTTCCGCATAGTATCAGTGATGCGTATTTCGGAACGACGCATTTATTCGGAAACATCAATGGCGACACGCCATTTCGGATTCGAGACGCGGTTTGCGATCGCGGCCCATCGTGGGTGTCGGCGTTGTATCTCGCAGTAGAACGTCATCGTCGCTTCCGAGTTCTTCGCATTCCTCGGTGATGACGTCACGCGTAAACATTGCCGGTGTCGCGTCGCTCAACGTTTTGCCTCCCTTTTTTTTGCGAGATTCTATCGCCTACGTAAAATACACATCGAAAGCCGATGAAAAAAGTGGTCGTGCAATTGTATTGTCAGATCGCGTGTGAAGTGCTTTGCGTTTTAACCTTGGTTTTAATGGTGGTCAGGCAATCTTTCGACCATTCTGGTTGATCCTCTATGGTGTTCGCGGTTTGTACATGCATAAGTCACTCGTTAAGTCGTATTCGCGTAAACTGCGAATAAACGTCGGGAGTGATTTTGATTCTTTTAACCGATTCGTATTTGCGTACAAATGTTTTTAATGAATAAATTGAAAGTGTACAGGAGAGAATAGATTACGCGAAATCAGAAAACTGAGTAAAATGTTGCAATGAAAGATAATATCGCTCATTTGCTACACATAATTCGAAAATTTTGAGATCTATAGAAATTTTGAGATTTATAGAAAAAGAATGGAAACGTAAAGAAAAGATAGAATACACTCTTAAAAAACAATACTTTTACTTCTCTACAATCTATTATTACACCAAAATTGCAAATTTCAAAATTAATATTAAAAAATGTTTATGATTTAAAACATTCAAACTTATTTTCTGGAGAACTATGTTTTTTAATTATGTTATTGCAATAAACAATGTTTCCGATATAAATAAAGATATATACATATAAGGATATCTTTTTGTTGACAAAAGTAATCATTCTAAAGTTGCTTCTAGAAAAAGAATGGAAAAATAAAGAAAAAAGATACAACACTTTTAAAAAATAACAATACTTTTATTTCTCTATAATTTATTATTATACCAAAATTGCATTTCAAAATTAATATTACAAAATTTTAATGATTTAAAACATTCAAACTTATTTTCTGGAGAACTTTGTTTTTTAATCATATTGTTATAGTAACATTTTTAATATAGATAGAGACATACACACGTAAGAATATCTTTCGATCTATTGACACAAATATATAAATGGAATGTTTGGAATTTGGAATTGTATACGCGATTATTATTATGATATGTGACAGAAAATCTTGACCACATGCAGAGAGTGCAAAAAGGTATTATGCAGAAAAGATTTTTAAAAAATTTTTATTTTTTAGAAAATGCACATTAATTAGCAATTTCTTGACAAAAAATAAAATTGATTGTATATTTCTTTTCAGATGGAAATCAGCAATTGGGCATTCGAATAAACGAAGTCGGAGCAGGAAGGATGGATGGTAACAGCGATAAGGAGGTTAGCAAGTAACTTTATTAACCTTTAAGTGAATACGTGGGGTGGCTACAGCATCGCAGATATAGTTTTCTTTAAAACCTTATTCTGCAAAAGGAAAATAAAATGTAATTCCTAGATGTCCAGAAGTCTTAAAGTTCTTAAAGAAGTCTTTAAATTACTTTTACAATCCTTTATTTCATAAAGATGTAATTAATGTAAATTTAACTATAATATAATATACTTGTAAAAAATGTAACTATAAAATAAAAATTTTTTAGGATGTTCGTGCACCCCACGTACCAACTTGGTACATCTTTAAACTTTAAACCATCTATCTATTGAAAGATTAACGAAAGGAGGCTGTGCACAACACATTTTCACAATTGATTAAAAATCAAATATCCTACGTTTCGTTATTGCATTAAATATCAGTTGTCGTTTTGCTTGCATGCAAATATTTTCTTGAAAATGATTTTGAATTGAAAGCTGCGTTTTTAATAAAAAATGATATCGTATATTGTACGTGAAATATACATATTGAAAGAGACTGTATCTTCCATGTTTTTACGTATTTATATCAATATGTAGTTGCCAAAGATTGCATCCTCGTAAACTAAAAACGAAATCTTTCTCTAATAATCGTAAGATATGCGAAACGATGCCATGGCACGAACAATAAGAGTTTACGATCATCAGACTCTAAGGGATTAAAGAATTTAGATCGCACAGCAATGCATTTTCTCGGTTCTCTTGGCGCGCAACGGTCAATGGGATTCTCTATTTTATGTGCATAATAAATAGAATACGAGCCACATACATATAGGGAGTTCGCGTCTTTATACGGAATGTCTCTGTATAGATCGGTCAAATATAGATTCTATTTTTGTGTGGCTCGACATAATAGTGGGTCAAGACGAGTCGCGTGGATAGAAGGAGATTCTTCCCATTGTACCGAATAGAGGATGTAGGGCGCTGAAGAAGGAGAGGATGGAGAACGACAGGGCAGAACTCCAATATTCGGAATTTATAACCCCTCGTAACTCAGTCGGTTTCTGCACCTAATACCAACCGCCTTTGCCGTAGCCACTGTTCGCGCGCTAAGTTCTCTCAGCGCGAACTCTTCAAAATAATTTCTCTGCCACGTCATTTTTTTATTATTATCATCCCTTTTCATTTTCATACACGGCGAATGAACAACGTTCGAATTTCCTTTCATTTGTTTCGTGTTGTGTATTTGTGAACACTAGTTTTTAAATATTTAAATTTACTTGGATATTGTTAATAGTTAATCAATTTAATTTACACTACAGAATCAGTATTATTTTGAAATAAATCACATTCTGATTCTCGTTTTTAATAAAAACGATGATTAATTTTTAATTACATTTAGTCTCTGAATTTAATAATTATTCGTAATTTTTGTCTAATAAATTTTTTATTATCTTTTTCTTTTATGTCTCTGATATAATATTAATCTCACAACGCTATGTTTTTTAGGCATAATAGAGACTTTACATTAAAAAATATATTTTTAGTGTAAGTTTTTACTTTGCAATCTCGAGCTTAATTAAAAATTATGTATATTATATATTTTATTGTATACATTTCAGTGGGAAAGACGAAATAATACACTTCCCACAGATTAGCTTTGTTCCATATAGAATATATATCGTTGGGAAAACACGGTGGCAAAGGTATATTGCGTATCGATTTCGAATTTGTGTATAAACGGCGCATCGATCCCTCCTCTTTCCCAGCCCGCGAGGTATTATACACCAATAAATTCGCGTAATCGCATATCTCAGGGCAATCGCGTAGTCGGAGAGGTGCTCTTGGAGAAAAATATAACTCCGTCGGGGATTCCCCGAGGCTCTATACATTCGCCTTCTGTGCTTCCGCCTTCGAGACCGCGGCTTCCGCACTTTCCCTCGTTTCCACCTCGCTCCCCTGCCATATTTTAATACCCAGTCGTAAAGCACAGGAAAATTAAAAATTCATATTGGCGAGAATTTAAGAGTCGTCCGCGCGTTTACGTTGTTTGCTTCACTGCGTGCGTATTTGCAACATAAACATAAAAATGTGGGCAGAATTGTTGGGCGATATACTATAAATCAGTTTGAATATAACCTTAACTGTTTAATATTGTATCTACTTAATCGATCATTTGTTTATTTAAACTCTATTTGGTGTACTGAAAGGTGTTATTAATTGTTAATTATCAAGGGTAAACTGATAAAAAGTCTGTGCATGTACCGTAACATTCGGCTATTATATAGAATAATAATTTGTATTTTAATATAACAGTATAAAATACAATTAAATTTCTAGTAATAATTATAATTTTAATTGACAGCGCATTTATGCGTGAATATACTATTCGAATTTTCCTAAATCAAAGAGTATAGTAAATATTTTGCGGGTAAATCGAAAACCAGATATTTAATAATTATTATTTAATTGAAAATTAACACAATAATCAAAAAACATTACACACATTTAAATATTTTATTTAATATCTATTAATAATTTTGTATAACAAATTTTTTTATTTAATTTTATTTTAATTATTTTTATTTAATTCCTTTTTTCCACCTAGCAATTTTTTAAATTGATTTAACAATAAAGAAATAAAAAACTTTTCGCGTGATTAATGGAAATTTATCTCTTTTCGTCTTTTCCTCTCTTCTTTTCACGATATATCTGCGTTTCATCCGTTTTTTCCGCACTATGGCCGGCATTGCGCAAACCGGAAATATTATACCGGAAGACTGATCCGGTACAAGAAGAAATGTACGCCAAGTCTCAGTATAACCACGGAGATGTTTCTCGCGGGTTTTATACTTTTCATGTTTCTGTCCCGGCCACCTCGCTTTTCCTTCCGTGCCTTTAAACCTTCAGTTTCGGTATATTCTGCACCGGATGACGTTCTTCATGCAGCGCATTTTGCCATTTTGTTAAGGGAATTAAAACGGCAAACGCCTGCGGCGAAATGAATCTGCGAACGTAAGCGAAAGTAATTCAGGAACAATTGTAGAAAATCGCTTTGGTTATTTTTGAGAAAAGTAGTGAGAGGCTAATTAAAAGTGGAAAAACCTTTATGCTCGCTGAAAGATGACGACGTGCGAACTGTCATAGCTTAATTATAATAGGATTATGACTTGTTGAAGACTTTTTTACTCTCAATTTTTCAACTTTTTCAATTTTGTATGTGTGTTTATTATTTATGAGGTTTGTAGAGTATACAGGATGATTAAACATTTGTACAAATTTTAAGAATTTTTTCCTTTTATACTGAAAAAAATTCATGTAATTTTACATGGAAATTACATGTTTATGATTGGAAAATTTTCTGAAATTGTAAATTTCCAATCATATTTAAATAATTTTCCAATCATAAACCTGTAATTTTCATGTAAAATTATATGAATTTTTTTCAGTGTAATGTATTAAAAATGTTTGATTAGACTAGAAAGGATCGTAAATTAATTATTATAAAAATAATATGAGAAGAAAAAATTAGAGGATAATGGAGAAGTTTGCATATTTTTTCGAGGTACACTGTAAGTTCTATAGTTCGGAACTTCCATCAGAGAGTTGTTATCGTTGGTGCTTAATTATCGAAGGGGACTAAACCGAAACTTTGGCCCTTGCGATCCTCCACGTCCCTACCGCGAAATCCGGGATTTCCGTGCGTCCGTACCGCAGCAATAACAATAATATCCCTTTGGCTGGTACGTGAAATCCCTTGCTGCAATTGTGACGTATCTGGCAAACGTCAGCCTTGCGTGCTGTTATTGTTGGTACTTAAGACTTATCGCAAAATGGGTGTCTGGCGAAGGATCATCCTGCATCCTCTACATCGACAAACGCAGGAACAATCAATTCATTACCGATTCATTGTTTTGTTGAATAATTTAAACGCAAAAATATGAAAATTTGAATATTCATTTCATCAAGTATTAATTGTATAAGATATGAATATATACAATAATATATACAATAAAGATAATCGGATCCTATGCTTTACTCATTGTTTCTGGATAATTTGACTCATGCAAATATTTGAAAATGTTTTATGTTTTTTTGTTGCTCAGAAATGTTTTTTTTTTTCTTTTGAACAACGAAAGTGAAAGTATTTATATTTTCCTTTTCTATTTTAGAGGAGAAGTATTTATTATGCTAGACTCATAATATCATATTTTCAATTTTGGTTTTTTAATATAAAAAATGTAGAACAATTTTTTATTTTTATAAGAAACTGTAGAATTATGATAAAAATCGTAATAAAAAAGGCAATAAAAATCGTCGCAAGAAGTAATTGCGTAATGTCAAATATTAAAATTAATTATCTACATAATTAATTATCTTACAATTTTAATATTTGACACTGTGCAATTACTTTTTGCGACGACTCCTATCACCTTTTTTATTATTATATTAATAGAAGGAGTCCATTAATTTATTGTTCTTATTGTAATTTATTAATGTAGAATTATGGAAAGTGCTATTGGAACTGTCATTATTTTTTTTTATATTAATAGAATATCGTATTAACTTCACAAATTGGATTTGATTACCTTAAACAATAACAAAACACGTTTCTTTATTTCTTCGTTTTTTTAAATATTTGTCTTGCACAATATTGAAACTTAATTCTCTGAGATACATTATAACTTTATTTAGTATTAATTCTTTTAAATTTTTCTGCTTTTTAAAAAAAATTGTTTAAAGTTGTTAAAAAATTGATTAAAAAATTTCGGTATAATTTTGGTCGATAAATAAGAGATGTAGTTTGATATCTCTTATCTATCTAAGAAACATTCTAATACTAGCAGAGAGCAGTAATATCGTTCTTTTTTTTGCAAAATCTGATTCTTATTTTAGTTATGAAATAATGGAAAATTTAATTTCAATACAGTATTTATATTATTTATCAAGAAAGTTTTTAAATTTATTCAATTTGTTTGAACAGTAATTGTTTTTATATGTACAATTGCACGTTTATTATATTATTGTCTTCTTTTAAATAGAGAATGGAATCTGATAGCATTATTGACAATACCTGTCTACGTACATAAAAGTGAATTCAATTCCATGTAAAAGCAATTGATGTATAATACATGATATATGAGCACATAAATCTCACAATTCCTCACTCATTCATTAGTAAAAGTGCCATTATTATCAACGATATGGCATTCAACACTGATAATATAGTCAGAAGCTCCATGCTTATTATCGATTACCTGTACTTAATTATTTTAATTGACAGCTGATGAAAAGTGCGAGAGAATGCATTTGAATTTAGATTTAGAGAATCACAAAATAATATGAAATCGGAGCGACTAGTAATATAAAATTTTCGTAACATGAATGCGCAACCTATTTTTCACAGATGGTAGAAAATGAATAATAGATGATCGATAGATTCTATGCAGCGTGAGCGGCACATTAGACGAGAAAATACATCCGGTATTTCAGCATTATACATTGCCGATCAATAATTTGAAAATAACGTAATTGACTTGAAATTCAATTGTAAATTTTAATTGTTTTATTAGAATTACATTAAAAATTTTAAATAAATACTTCAAAAATAGATATTTGTTGTAAAATATTTATATATGTAAAATTTTTTAATAATCTTTTATATCTCACATAACTCGTACATATCGTAATAGTAGATTCGGAAAATAAAATTTATGAGAATTGTATTATTGTTTTTACTTGACTGATATTATTTTTTTACTTTTTGGGCTGGATTTATCATATTTAAGACTGTCTTAAATACAGTCTGATGTTATAATCCAATTATTAGAATAGTATTAGCATCTTAAGACAATTTTAAGACGATCTTGAAATAGAAACCGATTACGAATATCGGCTTTAGGCGTTATTATTTTATGACAATCAATTATTATTGACAAACTGATTATTAGGAGCAAAGTCCAATTATTACATATTAACTTTATGTATGTATATAGATAGAAAAAAATTGATTCGTAATATAATTACGGCATTCAAATGTAATCATGGTTGAAGCACACACAATTATTGTGTAAATTATAAATCCGATTATAACTAGAATTAACATCCGCCTTTATACGCGAAAATCGGTGCGTGCTTTTTCATAAACGGGTTGGCGGCTATTGTGACGCCAATATGGTTATACAACAGTGGTTTTTAAGCTATCAGAGCGTTGCCGTTTCGTGGTTATTTTGTAGCCCATGTATTTCGACGCACGTGCGCATCTGCCTACCAAAAATATATATCGTGTCAACAGTCGAATCGTTTTAGTGCGTACAGCTTGCCTTTATTATCAAACTGTCCCTAATTTAGTCCTTGTTCACCAACAAAACAAAGTAAATTTCTGTGTTCGTTTCGTACTCTTACGTTATTCTAAACCAGTGTTTCCCAATGTGAGTAAAAAAACAAAGAACTCTTTAGAATTTACTAAAAATTGAAATAGTTATTGCTGCTGTTTTTATTTATAATGAAAATATTTTGCAAAAATTGTATATATTTTGAATCTATTTATATTGACTAAACAACAATAAAATGTGATATTTACATGAATTTAAATGAAGTTTGATTCTTTTTCTCATTTGGGAAACACTGCTCCAAATGAAAGGTCTCTCGAGAAACGCTTAGGACGTTGTACTTATTTTGAGGAGGCGCGTTTGAAGAATCGTTTCAGGGTTAATTTTATCTAGTAAGATGTTTGGACAGCGAGAAGATCAGGTTTTAAGAGAAAAGATAGAGTTTGGGCGTTAAGCATAAAACCAGTTGAAGGGGATCAACGATTTTTGTTTTTTCTAGGAAAAGGAAGTATCTCTTTCTTTCTAACAATAAGTAAAAATCGTTTTGGATTATTTATTTATTGTGATAGTATCCGCGACAATCAATAATAGATAATTAACTTGATTTTTTTGAAGAATCAAT
>Ga0157363_1003480_pt1 | contig 14241 bp, 11 predicted proteins | sample AttsexASBM1_FD_111477 | JGI IMG/M metagenome (GOLD analysis project Ga0157363, IMG submission 111477) | Fungus gardens microbial communities from leaf cutter ant in Ribeirão Preto, State of São Paulo, Brazil - Atta sexdens ASBM1 | ecosystem: Host-associated > Fungi > Mycelium > Unclassified ...
ACCTTTTCTGGAAACCGTTACTGGCGTACACGGAACATACATTTCCCTTGTCCTGCTGGTGATAGGGGCGGCGGGTTTCATCGGCACAATATTAATTGGTCGGGTTCTGCAGCGCGCGTTCTATCCGACGCTAATCGTCATTCCGGCCTTGATGGCTTTTACAGCACTTGCCCTGATTGAATACGGCGATTCTACAGGTTTAGTCGTCGCTCTACTTGCACTCTGGGGCCTGGCAGGGACTTCGGCACCCGTGGGGTGGTGGGCCTGGATTGCACGGGTCTTCCCGGATGATGCTGAAGCAGGTGGTGGGTTATTTGTTGCCGTTGTCCAGATGTCTATCGCATTAGGTTCAACCGCTGGCGGGTTGCTTTTCGATCACAATGGTTATCGCAGTACCTTTTTTGCCAGTGCTGCAATCCTGGTCGTCTGCACTGTACTGACTGTTGTAACAGCGCGTAGATCGCCATCCCATTAAGAAATGGTCATGCAAACCTGAGTGTCCGCTTCGTTCAACGCTGTCCTTGGGTTCGCCGAGGACTGCTGTGTGCCAGTAGCGGACGTGGCACAGCGAAACGGGGAAATTCAGTAAAATTCCCGTAAACCCGAAGTGCAAAAAAATCCCGCACGGGGCGGGAGAGTTCAAAAGGGAAAGTTCTCTCGTACCTAACGTGCTGTGTATAGCGTCCCATACAAGGTATGAGGTGGATCACAGTTGAGGAGAATATTCCGAAGCGGCAAGGCGGGAGTAAAAAATACCCGCATGTGGCGGGCTAAGTTCGTTACAGGGAATAATCGCTTTAATTAAGGCACACTTTCAGCGAATTGTTTCCGTCCGGGCGTAAAAAAGCCCGACTGTTGCGCCGGGCGGTATAATCTGCACCATCAATACGGAACCAGCATTGTTCCTGATATAATCATAATTACCATTTGAAAATAACACCACTGATTATTTCCCAAAGCATGATCTGATCGGAAAATAAATCCGGCCCCCTCATATTAAGTCAAATAATGTTGTGAAATATTATTAAAAGGAACGGAAATCATTCCCATTCCGATTCATTAAAGTTCGGGATTACGCTTTGTCTTTTTTTTGGAATGTAAGGCTGTCTGTCGCCGTGAACCTATCCGGAAAAGTACGTGATTCATTGCATCCAGCCATCGCGGATCGGACATGTTTGAAAAGTAGCGCCTGACTTCCTGCTGAAGTGCAGTCCAGACGACAAGGCGGCAGACCGGGTCGCCGCTCAGTCCGGTGTTAACGTCTCGTATCGCCTCATCAATCAGGATTTTAGTCTCTGCGAGGTTACCCCCCTCCTGGTAAGAGGCGGCTAACTGGCGGAGATCAGTTACATAGCGCCTGATTTCGGCGTGATTAATTTGCACATTTTCCCTTAACATTTTTATGGTTTACGCATGGCCGTCAGTGATACATACCTGAATGCAGAAGTATCAGAGATAAAATTAAAATAGCAGCACTGCCGGAAATATCTGTACCCCTAAGACATAATCAGATAATCCAGCAGTGACAAATATTAATATAATTAATAGGTTGAAATCATAGTTAAAAATTTTCTAATCCGAAAAAAATAAAAAAACCGATACTTCGTGCATAATATATTTTATTCGGTACTTTCTCCATGCGACTTTAGCCGCACGTAACGAATGATGCCCTGCATCGCCTCTTTCGCTGTCATGGATTTACAGCATCAGGGCGGTTAATTCCTGGCTCAGCGGTGTACTGCACAGTGACAGCTGTCGGTAACGCGTAATGGCTGCGTCGCACAGGGATACACTGACGTACGTCGTGGCCGTTTCCAGTCAGCCATGAACGCATCAGATAATGGTCTTCTGACCGCCTGTCATACTGCCGGATGCGCCCCGCGCATGACGAAGCAGGAGTATAAACAATGCCACTGAATGAAATCAGGCCGGCGCTTCAGGAATACCTGAACTGTCCGGATGAGCAGTACGCGACTGAGGCTACAATCATTGGCCGCATCGTCAGGGAGCTACTGGCCGCGAACGGACGTGTGACCAACAGGGCCATTATTCTGGCCCTGATAGATGAGCTTGAGAGCGGGAGCGATCTGGTGCATCCGGACGTGCTGCGAAACTGCCTTGAAATCGTTGTCGGCCATACACCCGACGACATTAAGTAACGCTACGCTCCCGGGTTTTAAACCGGGAGTCACCAAGCGTCTGACAGACATCCCTGCGGGATTCGATTAACTGCCTTAAAACAATTGCCAACTTCCATTGCTCGCTCAGGCTGTGTGAACACTTTGCCCCTAAAAAGTGTGCGCACCTACGCAAAATCTGGAAGTGCTCGACTGCCTGGCTGAGCCAGATTTTATGTATGGGCGCAGTTTTCAGCCCTAATTTTGGCAGTTTAAGCGAGCAAAACAGTTTTCACACAGCCTGCGCTCACAGCGGACACTACAGCTTAGTGAGCACGTCCGCTTCGTTCCAGGAGCGGACTTTGCTAGCCGCTATCCGCATTAATCTGTGGGGAGCAGGTCAGTCCGTTTCACATTTCGTCATTTACAAAATCTGTATCCATGTCATAAGAACACTCCATGGATACAGTTCATGAGTTGTCTCAGCCAAGATTCCCGGTCGGCTTTTTGTAGAATTCGCTGCTGCGTCTGTCAAAGCCCGTAAATTCGACATGGATGCCGTGTTTTTCATATCGGTATTGAATCCCGTCCAGAGCAGCAACGCTTGAGGCATCCCATATTTGTGCGTGGGTTAAATCAATGACAACCGTTTCAGGGTCATGGGCATAATCGAAATGCTCAAAGAGGTCATTACTGCTGGCAAAGAAAAGCGGACCACGTACGCTGTAGTGCGCGATGGTACCGTCATCAGCGAGTCTGCGCTCTGCATGAATGACATGTGCTATACGGCGTGCAAACAACATCATTGCCATTATGACTCCCGCAAGTACGCCAAGTGCGAGGTTACTGGTCCAGACCGTTACGGCTACCGTCATGACCATGACAGCCGTTTCTGACCATGGCATACGCTTCAGCGTGACGGGCTGCAGGCTGTGCCAGTTAACCGTCCTGGCAGCCACAATGACCATTATCCCTGCCAGCACGACCATGGGAATTTTGGCCATCACCTCACTCAGTCCCGTTACGAGGATTAATAGCGTCAGGCCTGCTGCTATGGTGGAGATCCTGCTGCGCGCTTTGCCCATCTCAACGTTCACTACGGTCTGGCCGATCATCGCACAACCAGCAATTCCTCCATAAAGTCCGGCAAGGATGTTACCGACTCCCAGCCCCCAGGACTCCCGGCGCTTACTGGAATGGGTGTCAGTTATATCGTCGACCAGCTTTGCCGTCAGCAGGGACTCCATTAAACCCACAAAGGCCACACTCAGCGCAGCAGGCCATACTATCATCAGCGTCTCAAGATTTAATGGCACCAGCAGTTGAGTAAAGCCAGGTAAGCCTGGTGCCATCGCCCCCTCATCACCGACGACTGGCACCCTGAATCCCATAACTAACGCTCCGCAGGTCACGACAACAATTGCAACAAGCGGTGACGGAATACTATTAAATAGGCGCGGTGCAAGCAGCACTATGACCAGCGTAACGGCAAACATGCCCCATACAACGCCAGACTGTCCCCAGATGTGCGGAACCTGAGCAAAAAAAATAAGAATGCCCAGCGCATTCACGAATCCAATCATCACAGAACGCGGTATGTATCGCATCATGCGTGAAAGGCCGGTCAACCCAAACAGTATCTGTATAAAGCCAGCCAGCATAACGGCGGGGAGGATGTACTCTACTCCATGCGCGTGGACCATGGGTCCGATTACCAGAGCGATAGAGCCCGCCGCTGCGGAAACCATTGCCGGACGACCTCCCAGCAAGGACAGCGACAAACACAGCACGACAGAAGCAATCAGACTCACCTTCGGGTCAACACCCGCAATAACGGAAAAAGAGATGACCTCAGGGATTAACGCCAGAGCGGTAACAATTCCGGCAAGACTTTCACGCATGAGTAGCGCAGGAGATTTAATTACCTGCGCAACGCTCATCTGCACTTCAGGAGGTAAGTTTGGAAGCGTGGTGTTTTCAGACGACATGTTCATTCCTGTTTTGGGTTGCTTAAGCACAACGGTTTAGAAACAGAGACTGACATTTATGATCTGGTAATCTCAGGCAGGACAAAGCCGTCCTGTCCTGCTGAAGAGAGGTACATATGTGCGCAAAAGAAAGCGTCCCGCAACCAATCAATACTGGCTTGCGTTAAACCGTTGCGCAGCGAATCCGGCCTCTCTGAACAGGTGCGTTCGATTCCTGGATTTTTGTCAGCGTCAGCCCGTCAGGGCAAATTTTTTGTACAACAATCTACATCCGCAAACGGGACGTAAAGAACGCGTGCTGAGGTAATCTCAGTACGGTAGAAGAGGAGGAAAATCAGGGTGGCGTAAGACGCATTAAAGCTCGTGGCTCCTTCAATTGGTTAATTTTTTAGTGTGACATCAGATAATGTCGATCAGCAAGCTATAACCGCTATGCCGTGAGTCACTTTATCTGATTAATTGTGGTGGTCAACATCACTAATGGTGAAAAAGGGCATGAATGTCCGCTTCACGCCCTGAGACATTCGACAACCAGCATGTCTGCTCCGTGCCCAGGCTGAGTGAAAACTGTTTTAGCCGCTTAAACTGCCAGAAAAAGGGATCAAAACTGCGCTCATACGTAAAAGTTGGCTCAGCTATCCAGTCGAGCAATTCCAGATTTTGCGTAGATGCGTGTACTTCAGTTTTGAGTCAAGGTTTTCACACAGCCTGTGCCAGAAGCGGAAGTTCGACTTTTTGTACAAATCCTCAACACAACATTTACTCCATGCCAAAAAATTTTTGAAAATATCGAATGGCGGAGACGTTGCACAAGCGTCAGACAGGCAGCGCGCGATCTTTCACAACCGTTTTCATAACCAGTGTTGAGGTAAGCCGCTGCACGCCTGATATACCAGAGAGTTTTTCATCATACAGCTCCTGAAAAGCCGGCAGGTCACGGGTGATAACATGAAGCAGGTAATCCGGATCGCCAAACAATCGCTGGGCCTGGATAATTTGCGGTATCTCTTTTAATGCTGCCTCAAAGGCGCTTACCGCCTGTCGATTTCCATCGCGAAGGGTGACAAAGACAATAGCTGAAAAGTTCAGTCCGAATCTGACCGGATCCAGATATGCCCGGTAGCCGCTAATCACCCCTTCCTGTTCAAGTGCTCTGACCCGGCGCTGGCTGGATGACAGGCTGATCCTTACCCGTTCCGCCAGGTCAGTCAGAGAGAGCCGCCCGTCCCGCTGAAGCTCTGCAAGAATATTGCAGTCTGTTATATCCATTGCCGAAAATCTCCCACCTTGTTTACGTTTTAATACTTTAAATGAAAGCACATCCCGCACACAAAGAGATATTCTTTCGTGAGGTTTAAATGTGTTTATCAGATAAAGGTTTCACTACATGCAGATTTCAGACACTAACAAATGGCCGGAACGAGATGAGGTCAATGAGGATAAAAGCACATGTCACTAAGTATGTTTGCCGCATTCTGGGCTGTTTCCGTACTTTTTGTTATCACGCCTGGTGCCGACTGGGCTTACGCAATCTCAGCCGGTATACGTGGACGTCAGGTTGTGCCGGCAGTTGCCGGCATGCTGAGCGGGCATCTTGTTGCAACGCTCATAGTCGCAGCGGGCGTCGGGTCGGTCATTGCGGGCGCGCCGGGCGTACTTACCGCCATGACAGTGGCCGGGGCTGGCTATCTGCTCTGGCTCGGCATCGGCATGCTGTGTGCACCCTCAACGCTGGCAGCAGTGCAAAATGAATATGCCGGTTCGCGACTGAAGTGGGCGCTTAAAGGTTTTTGTGTCAGCGGACTTAACCCGAAGGTCTTTCTGTTGTTTCTGGCATTACTGCCTCAGTTCACGGATGTGCATGCCGCATGGCCGCTTCCGCTACAGATGATCGCACTGGGAATGGTGCATATGCTCAGCTGCGGCGTGGTCTACCTGCTTGTAGGCTATGGCTCCAGTACGGTACTTCGGACTCGTCCTCAAGCCGCACGGAATATCAGCCGGATTTCCGGCTGCCTGATGATTCTCATTGCGGGTGCGCTACTGGCAGAGCAATTAATCTGACATGCCATTTACAAATATGCTTTAAAGAGGCTGATCGACACATTGGTACACATCAGAAATGTAGATGTAAAAGCAGAATAAACCGATGCGCGATTTTAATCTGCTTTTCAGGTAACTTTTTATCTAACCTTTTCCTCAATACCAGTCGAATGATTTATGTAGAACACATAATTTTCATGTTTTGAGTTGTCAAAGACGCCTTCCCATTTGGCGATAACCACCGCTGCTAATGCATTACCCAGCAGGTTTAGTGCGGTACGAGCCATATCCATAATCCTGTCAATGCCAGCGATAAATGCCAGACCCTCAAGAGGTAGACCGACACTGCTCAGCGTCGCAAGTAATACAACGAAGCTCGCTCCAGGCACTGCAGCAATACCTTTCGACGTGATCATCAGGGTTATCACCAGTACTATCTGTTGGGTAATAGTCATATCTATACCGTACATCTGAGCAATAAACAGAGCAGCAATAGACTGATAAAGAGCCGAACCATCAAGATTGAAAGAATAGCCAGTAGGAATAACAAAGCTTACCACTGAGCGTGGTACGCCATAAGCTTCAAGCCGACGCATTACTTGTGGTAACACCGTTTCCGAACTTGAGGTAACGAAAGCCATACTGATTTCAGCGCGAAAAACCTTAATCATTGACATTAATCGTATACCGCACAGGCGTGAAATCGTGCCGAGTATTAAGGCTGCAAACAGGAAAATTGAAAAATATACCAGGCTAACAAGCTTCATCAGAGGTACAAGAGATTCAAATCCGAAATTAGCAACGGTAACTGAAATAAGACCGAAGACACCGATGGGGGCGTAGCGCATAATAAGGTTTGTGACCTTAAACATGGTTTCAGAAATTGCCCTTAGCACGTCTATAATTGGTTTTTGATGTTTTTCACTGAGTTGTGAGATGGCGAGTCCGAACATGACGGAGAAGAATATAATAGCCAGCATATCGCCCCGGGCCATTGCTGAAAAAACATTGGTGGGTATGACTGACATTATGGTATTAACCAATCCGTGTGGATGGGACTGAACCTCTGCAGTTGTTTTTTCGTACGAAGTTATATCGGTCTGAGCCAGCCCCGAGGTATCAATGTGACTACCCGGATGAAATGCGTTCGCAAGTGAAATGCCGATGAGGATAGCTATCGTTGTCACAACCTCAAAATATATAATGGTTTTAAAACCTATTCTGCCAAACTTTTTACCGCCACCAACGCCGGCTATTCCCACAATAAGCGTTGATATAACAATTGGTACAACAATCATCTTGATAAGGTGAATAAAAATATCCCCTGCAGGCTTCAGAATATTTAATATTATCCATGCCCGATGTTCGGGATCGCTATGTAGGTAACCGCCCGCTATTACTCCGAGAAAAAGAGCGATAGCTATCTGCATAGCAAGATTAACCTTTGGTTTCGATTGCATATATACACCTTACATGAATGTTTATCATAAAATCCCGACAAAGATATCGTCAAGAATTTACCTGATTATAAATATGTTCTTTTCAGTTGCAGCTGAAAATGGCCCGAGCAGGCCAAAGGATCTGAAATTTATTCTTTATAATTACTTCATGTGGAACAGCTAAAGAAATAAATGCTCTAATGATTCTCTCTGGATTTTTTCATATAACTCGAACTCATCATAAATGGAGACTCCAAGAGCGTTAATAAATACATCTTTCTGCTCCATATTACGCATGCCGATTTCGTCAGCTATCGTATTGTCAAGGTTAGACTTAAAAATACCCGCTGCGCTAATGGGAAGAAAATCCTCATAAATAATAGGCTCAAAGGTAACAACTCCTGCTTTAATGAGAGAGTTAAGGTCTGCTTTTTCAAGTCGAGATACCGTTTTCGAGTATCGAAAATAAGCCAGGTCGTCGCATCTTAGCTTTTCAAGATCATCCGGAAATTCACGAAATGCTTTCTCCAGATATTCCTGATGAAGACTATTGTGAGTTTTCATTTCAGCATCTTCATGCTGAAGTGCTGTTGTCAGTAGACTGTCATAAAGTGCACGCCCCTTACGCGTAAGGGCTATGCCGCGCTGTTCGATTTCACCAAATCGGGCAACGTGATTTCCATATTTCCCGTCCGTAAAGTTGATACTCTCACTCAATGCTCTGAAGCTGGTCTGGCGCAGGAGAATCGCATTCTGTCTTCGTGGAGGGCCCTCAATAACATCCTTTGGTGTGATCCCCGCCTTTTTCATCCTTTCCTGTACAGCATCAATATCCAGCGTCCTTGGAGTAAGATGGTTTATGTGAGGCCCCCGGAAGCATACAATATCTGCAACCAGGCGATGTTCACGCGACATTTTTTCATAAATATCAGTGCTAACAATCGCGTCACTGTGCCAGCAGAAGGTTCTGACAACCTCTTCTATAAAATCGGTTGCCTGCGCGTACGTCAGCCCACCCTGCTGATGATATTTTTCAAGCAGCAATATAACTTTCTGACTGAATATCTCTCGTTTCTCCACGATCTTGCACGCTTGCTCACGTAGGGTATCGTTCCCAATTAATTCCGGGCGCAGAAGTGATGTAAAGATACGAAACGGGTTATGTTTCAACGAGTCTTCATCTACGGGCCGAAATGCCGTTGAGTGCACTGGCACGCCAGCCACAGAAAGATCGTAATAGCCTACGGGAAACATTCCCATAACTTCAAAAATTTTCCTGAGTGTAGACAGCTCCTTTGCGGTGCCAACCCTTATGGCACCATGTCGCTCAACGCTAAACCGATGTGTTTCATCGTCGGTTAAATCCTCACCATTATTGATGACTTCCTGATTAACGTCCTTAACCAGTTCAAGAAGCGCTCCATACAGTGGAACTTCTTTTTTATACATATCCGACATAGCCCGGGAGAATTTATCCCTGAGTTCATCAGCGCAGATAAATCCTGACAGCCGCGCTTTTACTTTCGACTCAGGCTGGATGTAATGCTTGCTGTTTCTGGAGGTCATTGTTTATCTCCTGAAGATTCCTAAGTCGCCATACGCGCGTGCTTCACCAGATATTTTTTTGATTACCTGCAGTTCTGCTTCCACTGCCGCATTGCGGGGCAGACTTGCCACGCCTATTGCAGTCCGACTGTGTGCCCCGTTAATGCCGAGGACATCCTTTAAGACAGCCGAAGCCCCATCGGCTACTGATGTATGATCCGCAAAAGAAGAAGTAGTCTGGATATAGACGGACAGTCTGATAGCCTGGTCAATCATATCAAGCGTGCCCAGATGATGACGCAGTACGGCCAGCGCACGAATAGCGCATACCGATGCAGCCTGATACCCTTCCTCAAAGGTAAGATCCTCTCCAACTCGCCCGATAAAAAGTACTTCCTTACCGGAGCGCGGGATTTGACCACTGACATATAAGCTCTGGGCGTGTTCCCTGACAGGTTCATAGAAGCCAGCCGCCTGCATACCATTCAAAATATCAACGCCCTGGTCCAAGGCAACCTTATCCAGTCGAGCATCACGGGTTTCTTTAATCACTGGCATGCACTTCCTTCCTGACTATTTTTTTGAGTAGCGCGCAGCATTGTCTGACGAGAAAACACATCTTCAGCCGAATGTCCGGTTATCTGTTGGTAAATTTCCGGATCGGTAGCACCTTCACATCCGAAAAGAAGTACCTGGCTGTTTTCATTGAGCCCAAGCTTCTGGCTCAACTCTTTATCACGGGCAGATTTGAGCAACACGCCAAACCCACCTGCTGCAGACTCCCCACTGACAATGGGGATATCAATTCCGGACCCTGCCAGAACGGCCATGGCCTCACTGACCCATTCATCAGAAATAGCAATGTAATCGCTGCCCAGCCATTCAAGAATTTTCCAGGCAGCAGGTGAGACTTCCCGGCAGGCCAGTCCTGCCATGATGGTATGCAGCGAACCAGAGGAGGGAGTCGGATGTCCGTGAAACGCACTCTGGAACAGGCAGTCAGCTTCCAAAGGTTCAACAACCACAAACCGGGGGAGGTCATGTTTACTGCGTGCTGCGCGAAGACCCATAAAAACTGCCGCCGCGATACTTCCCACCCCTCCCTGCATAAATACGTGCGTAATTGCGTCCGGATCAGGCAGAGCATCCAGCGCTTCTTCGACCATTACCATGTAGGCATTCATGACATAGCGTGGCAGAGGTTCACTGAAGTCTTCCCATGAAGTACTGCTTACAAAGTGCCAGTCGTTGATTCGCGCATCTTCTTTTGCACGGCTGACGGAAGCCTCGTATTCACCATTTACACGGATAACCGTTGCGCCATAGTTTTCCATGGCCAGCTTGCGTCCTGTGCTGACGTGAGAATGAATGTAAATAACACAGCGACAGCCAAATGTGGCAGCGGCATAAGCCAGCCCTCGCCCCTGGTTGCCATCCGTTGCGACACAAACGGTAATTTTTCTCGTGATGTGTCTGAACTCACCCGCACGCAATGCTGCAGCATCTGGTCGCCTGCCCGTAACGCTACAGACCGCATCTGCAAGCAGCATGTATACCGCATAAGGTGCTCCCAGAGCCTTAAAACTACCGAGTTCACGACCAAATCGTTGGCTTTCGTCTTTATAATAAAGCTTGCTTATTCCCAGCTTAGCAGCCTGATTATTCAGAGAATGGAGAGGCTGTGGTACATAACCCGGCCAGGTCATTATTTCGCTGACAGCTTCATCCCAGCCTGAGAGATTTGCCACCGCCTTCATAGCGTTTACCTCTTTGTCATGGTTCAATCGGGTGCGGGACAAAAAGTGACGATACTCACTGCTCATAATGGGCCCTGTAAAAATATTGTTTTAACGTTATGAATAATCAGTGCTTTTTTTGATTAATCCATATAAGTGTGGTCACAAGTGCTGAACACTCTTTCGTTTTTGACAAACGCCATGGGGTTATTCCAATCTAAATTTTAAATAGCAATATTGAGCGCATGAATAATGGCCGGGAAGGCGCGCGGAGAGGTGTAAGCGTGGCGTTTGAGTGGGTCATAGCATATTTATATGATCTTGTTGTTCTTCATTACCGTCACCATTCGAAAGCAAAATTAACGGCATGCGCGAAAAACAGAGCGTACTGGAGTCAGGTTTTCCCTGTCATGATGTAGAAAAAGAGGCAGGGTGAATGTGAAAAAGTAGTGATGCGAAAACAATACTTGTGATACAGCCCATTAACGTCGCCCCGGTGTGGACGTATGACAACAAAACGCACTTGTGTTTTACTGAGCCAACTTCTTTTTAACGGTTTGAATCATGAATCTGCGGTCCATTGACCTGAATCTGCTTGTAATTTTTGACACCCTGATGAGGGAGAAGCACGTTACACGCGCAGCACAGAAGGTCCCCATGAGCCAACCAGCAATGAGCAGCGCGCTTTCAAGGCTACGCTTACTTTTTGCGGATGAGCTTTTTATCAGGGTTAACGGCCAGATGGAACCCACACCCCGGGCGCTGGAAATCAGTATAGGCGTAACGAAAATCCTGAAGGAAGCGGAGCGACTGATGATGTCTGAAGTGACCTTCGAACCGCAGAAAAGTATGCTGTCATTCTCGGGCCGAATGGCTGATCTTCTGGGTTTTATGTTACTGCCCGATTTTTTGTCTTCCGTGACAAGTCAGGCTCCTGGTATGAAAATCAACATCGAACACACGCCTATCGATAAAACCATTCCTGCCCTGGAAGACGGCAATCTGGATTTTGTGGTCAGCTCTCAGCTCCGTCATACATCCGGTATTATCAGCGAACCGGTCATCACCGACAGGCTTGTATGTGTTATGCGCCGGGATCACCCGCTATCTGCTGCACCGCTGACCATGGCTAATTTTCTTAGCACCAGCCATCTGCACGTTGCAACGAGTTCTGCCGATGTTCGCTTTGTGGATGATGTGCTGTCAGGTAAGCGTCTGAGCAGAAACATCGCCGTAACGATACCGCACTGGCTGACATTGCCTTTTGTATTAGCGAAAACCGATCTCATATCTGTGGTATCAGAAAAAATGGCATCCACAGCACATTTTTCCGGACTGAACAGAGTTGCATTACCTTTTGAAGCCCCGCCTTTTAGCTGGAATCTGTACTGGCATAAACGTGACGTGAACAATGTGGCGCACCTGTGGTTAAGGGAGCAAATATTCAAAGCGTGTAAGGCAATCTGAACTCTTTTTAGTAGATTACAGCTCTGTAACTTTGATCCAGTTTGAAATCATCAGCGCCAGTTCCTGCGGCTTTTCAAGCGGGACCATGTGCCCGCATCCTTCGAAAATTTCTATCGGACAACGGAAAAGTTCAGCAAGCTCGGCCGCTTCGCTAAGGCTTCTGAGCTTATCTTCTCTGGCTGCAATGATCTGTACCGGACAGGTGATTTTCCTGATGGTTATTTTTCCGCGTTCCAGCAGAGACTGGGCTCTGAAGACCTTCGGACCGAGGCGTTTTCCCATTTCGCGGATACGTCCCAGCAGAGCTGTGTCACTGTGTAATTCGGGATGAAGCGATTGCCTTATAGCACCATAACTTATTCCTCTGAATTCTCCTGAAATAGCCGCCAGTGACGCTGCATCCAGCAGCTCTCTTTGTCGGGATGAGTCTTCGCGCAGAGAAGTAACAATAAGAATCATGCCCGCGACGCGTTCCGGGGCCGCCTCAGCAATAGCGCGGGCGACATATCCTCCAAGCGAGAACCCCGCCAATATAAAGCGTTCAGGAAGTTTTTCAGTAATGACCGCTGCCAGCCTCAGCCAGGCTGTTGCCCCGGCTGAGGCTGGCACGACAGAGCATGCGTCCAGGCGGATAGACGCTAACGAAGTCATCCCATAAGGTTTCGTCAAGCATGAACCCGGGGATGAGTACGAGAGGGTTTTTTTCATGGATCATTCGTTATTTCCTTTACCCTGACCGGAATTTCATCCTGATGCTCATATGTCATTGCGTCAACGCCCGACGCTCTAAAGACCCGGGAAAAACTATTATTCAGCATATGAATAAGTACATATCAATTATCGATTGGAACATTTAACTCGTATATCCGACAGTCTATCGTTTTGATTCATGACAGGTTGATACATGAACATTTCCGGCGCGCTGAAGCCCTTTCCCGCTGAGAAAGAACAGCTGGACCCCCGACAGCGTTTGTTTTCAATTATTGCGCTCATGACAGCTGTAATACTGGCAACACTTGATACAACTATCAGTAATACGGCCCTGCCGGATATAGCCACGAACCTGAAAACCTCAGAAGCCAGTGTAATATGGGTGGCAAATGCGTATCAGATAGCCATGATAGCGGCTCTGCTTCCTCTATCTTCGCTAGGTGAGTCGGTTAGCTACCGGAAAGTCTACATCGCCGGTATTTTCCTTTTTACGCTAGCGTCACTGATATGCGGCATCGCGGATTCTCTTGGGATGTTGATTACCGGCCGTGCAATTCAGGGATTAGGTGGTGCTGCGATTATGAGCGTGAACACCGCGTTCATTCGTCATTTGTACCCTCCGGAGAAACTGGGGAAAGGGCTAAGTCTGAACGCGCTCTTTGTCGCCATCTCCTTTACGCTTGGTCCACCCGTCACTTCCGCTGTGCTGTCCATAACCACCTGGCACTGGCTTTTTCTGCTGAATATTCCGGTCGGACTGTTCGCTTTGCTGCTTTCAGTCATTTACCTGCCGGATGCAAAAGGGCTGGGCATTAAGTTTGAAAAGAAAGCCGCACTGCTCTGCGCAGCAGGTCTGGGGCTGCTTTCATTCAGCCTGTGCTTTCTTGAAGGCGGAGGCAGTAAGCCACTGGCGATTATGGCAGCAGCAACCTGTATTGTATGCCTGTTCAGCCTTATACGTTTCCAGTCCGCGCATCCCGCACCGATTCTGGCGGTTGACCTGCTGAAAAAACCAGTGATTGGTTTGTCATCCGTAACATCGGTTTGTGCATTTGCCACGCAGGCGCTGGCTTTCGTCTCGCTGCCATTTTTCCTCAGATCCGCCCTGGGAATATCTGTCGTGGACGTAGGCCTTTTGCTGACGCCATGGCCTGTCGTCGTTGCAGTAATGGCCGTAGTGGTAAGTCCGCTCAGC
>Ga0157363_1003481_pt1 | contig 14236 bp, 11 predicted proteins | sample AttsexASBM1_FD_111477 | JGI IMG/M metagenome (GOLD analysis project Ga0157363, IMG submission 111477) | Fungus gardens microbial communities from leaf cutter ant in Ribeirão Preto, State of São Paulo, Brazil - Atta sexdens ASBM1 | ecosystem: Host-associated > Fungi > Mycelium > Unclassified ...
AGCAGTATAATCCGTCCGTAAAGCAATCGCACCAGCCATACCAGATCCTCCGTCACAGAACTGAATCAGAACAGCCTCTTTGCGTCACTTCACAGATGAGTCAGAGGAAATCGCCGATGGTATCATCTGAAGGATTTCTACGCTGCCGTGAAAGCCGGCAACCTTCCTGCCGTGTCTTTCGTGAAGCTCCCGGCTTATCAGGACGGTCATGCCGGCTATTCCGACCCGCTGGACGAGCAGGTTGGCGTGGTTGATGTGGTCAATGCCGTTCAGAAGTTGCCGGAATGGCAGGATACGGCGATCCTGATCGCTTATGATGACTCTGACGGCTGGTATGACCATGCCTATGTCGCGCCGACACATGGCTCTTTCGATGCTGCTGCGGACCAGCTGGGTGGCGCGGGGATCTGCGGTACCGGTACGGCTCCGACAGGTGTTGGCGGAAAGCCGGTCAATGGTCGTTGCGGACCCGGCACGCGTATCCCGCTGATCGTGATTTCGCCCTGGGCCAAGCAGAACTTCGTCAGCCATACCCTGACGACCCAGGCGTCCATCGCGCGCTTCATTGAAGACAACTGGCTCGGCGGCAAGCGTCTGGGACAGGGGTCCTTTGATGCCACGGCTGGCAAGATCGACGATCTGTTCGACTTCCGTCACGACCCCAACACGGAAACGCTTGAACTCGACGATAACACGGGCGATATCGTTGCCACCCGTCACCCGCATCATGGCGGCGGCCATCATTCTTTCGGGCATGATGACTCACCGTTCGGCCATCACTCGGGTGACACGGCGTCCAACGATAACGCGCAGGGTTATTTCTCCTCCCTGCTGTCCTCGATCTTCTCCATGTTCTCACGCTACCTCTGATCTTTATGCCCGATTTTCACCATCGGATGCGGCCCGTTCTGGGTCGCATCACTCTTCTCGCACTTCTCTGGACGGGAAGTGCTCTGGCGCAGCAGACTGGCTCCTGCCTTCCCGCAGAGGATGGCAGCAATCCCTGTCCTGTGTCGTTGCGGAGGCCGGATGTTCATCCGCTCTCCCAGATGGCGGAAATCGGGAAACAGATCTTTCACGATCCTCTGATTTCCGGGTCTGGCCGACTGTCTTGTGCGTCGTGTCATGAACCCGGAAATCATTACGCATCCTCGGCTGCAACACCTGTGTTTCTGGGTGGTGCGCATCTGGATCTTCAGGGGCGGCGCTCCATTCCGACCCTGGCCTATGCCGAGCGGAACCCCAATTTCAGCATCGGCCCTGATAATCCGACCAGCGAAGCCGCGCCCGCCATCGTGGCCAATGCGGCGGCTACGCAGCGTGGCGGAAAAAATGCGGCCAATCCGGGCGCTGCATCAGCGAACATGGTACCGCAGGGTGGCCTGTTCTGGGATGGTCGTGCCGACACCTTACAGGAACAGGCCCTTGGCCCGCTCTACGATCCCGCCGAAATGGCATCGACGCCTGAAAAGGTGACGGATCGCGTCATCCATGCGCCTTATTCGGACACACTGAAACAGCTTGCGGGTGCTGGCGCCAACGCCTCCTCTTCGCTCCTGCTGGCCGAGGCGATTTTTGCCATGGCCCGGTATCAGATCGAAGACCCGGCCTTTCATCGCTACAACAGTAAATTCGATGGATGGCTCGAAGGGCATGAAAAATTCTCCCCTCTGGAACGGGAGGGATATCTGGCGTTCAATGATCCCGCAAAAGGCAATTGCGCCGCATGTCATGTCGATACGGTCGCCAGCACGCGCCTACCGCCGCTTTTCACGGATCACCAGTATGAAGCCTTGGGAGCGCCGCGTAACATGGCGCTCAAGGCCAACCACAATCCGTCTTCCTATGATCTCGGGGTCTGTGACCGTCAGCCTGATGGTCGGACGGCTCTGAGCCTTTATTGCGGTATGTTCACCACGCCGACGCTGCGGAATGTGGCTACCCGCAAGGTCTTTTTCCATAACGGAGTTTTTCGTTCGCTGGAGGACGTACTTGATTTCTACGCCCTCCGCGATCTCGAACCCAAACGCTTCTATCCGGTTTCAAAGACCGGACATATCGAGGCCTACAACGATCTCCCGGCCCAGTATCGCGCCAATCTGGACACGACTGACGCTCCGTTCGACCGTAAACCCGGCGAGCAGCCCGCTATGACCCCGCATGATCGCGAGGCCATTATTGCGTTTCTCAAAACCCTGACGGACCGCTGAGGGAATTCTGTAGATCTTCTTTTGCAGGAGGATCTCAGAAATTCGATGTTAACTGCCCTCCGATGACGGCGGCGTCCTTGAACGTCGTCGTGGCTCCCGGGCGCTGAAGGTACTGGAAATCAGCCTGCAGGGTTGTGCCCCGCATGATATGGGTGTTATAAAAGGCCTCGTAGACATTTTCCCAGTGCTGCACCCCGTAAACCGGACCCCACTGATTGGCCAGATAGGGCAGTCCGAGCGCCAGTGACGATTCCTGCTGAAGGGTCACGGTATGGCTCATGTCCATGTGCTGGAACATGATGCCAGCCTGATCGCCGCTTCGATGCCATGGAGTTCCGCTCTCGACGACGCCGATCCATTCGTGGTCCCGCATGGCAACAAGATTGCCCTGCGCATATCCGACGCCACCAATCACGATCAGTCCGTCTGTCACGCCTGGTCCGTTGCGGACCAGCATCTGGTCGAACATGAACCAGGCTGATGTCATCCCGGCTTCATAGCGGCGTTCCAGACCCGTGGCCTGAAAGGAGTTGCCGTGGATGTCTTCGTAGAGGTTCGGATAGCGCGAGTTGTCGTACCAGGCTCCCAGCTTGTAATTGCCCCGCAATTTGTCTTTGCCAAAAGAGGGCATCCAGCCGATTTCGATCTGTGACGAAACTTTCCCCAGGCCGCTCTGGGCCAGGGCCCAGCCCGAAATACCGCCGTTATAGCTGTGTGGAGACACCGCGAAAACGCCTGCCATGATATAGGTCTGCTCTGTCGGTCGCAGGCGCAACACGCCACCCAGATTCCCTGACGGCCAGTCACGTCCGCCGGGAACATATTTACCGGGAGCAAAGTTACTGCACACCGAAACGTTCATGAAGGAACAGGCGACGTAATCAAAAGCGAAGAAACTTCCCGTCGGAATGTCGCCAAGAGACAGGATGATACGGTCGTTCAGGAAGGATTTATCCGCATACATGGAGACAAGATGCGCGATGACGTTACCGCGTGCGCCATAAATCTGTTCCGGATTCGTAACAGAATCGCCCAGAGTGTGGCTGAAACTGCGTCCATGTCCGTTAACCACGAGAAGATGCGTCCAGAGCCCTTTGACGCCTGCAAGCTGTTGCCAGTCCACATCCAGTTCGGCCGCTACCTGACCGGCCAGCACGTTATCTCGCGTCCGGCCGCCGGTAACATTGCCCATGTATTCTTCATTGAGCGCGACATTGAGATACATGCCGTGCTTTGTCAGCCATGTCTGGGCTCCGCCCCAGTCTCCGAACAGATGAGGATTGCCGTACAGCGATGGCACAAGTGGGCCGACCGCGAAGGTGCCCACGCCTTCCATGGCAAAAGCGCGGGACTTGTAAGAGTCAGGTATTGCAAGGTTCTGGGAGGTCTCGCTCTGTGCGAGTGCCTGACGGCCGGGGCCAATGATCCCCAGAACCGCGCACAGGAAAAACCCGGCGAGTTTTTTCCTGTGCAGGAGACGTCGGGTTTTCATTCAGTGCTCTTTGCCTTTGAAGTCTGCAGGAACGTGGTGACTGTGGACTGGGCGAGATGGGCGTCGGTTTCGCCCTCGCCACCGCTCAGACCAAGGGCGCCTACGAGTTCGTTATTCACCACGATCGGATAACCGCCACCTGCGGGAAGCGCGTTGGGCAGTGTGCTGATCATGTAGTTGCCGCTATTGAGGGCGTGTTCCATGTCGGCGGTCGGGCGGGCGAAAGACAGGGCTGTCTTGGCTTTACGGATAGCCAGTTCGATGCTGCCGAGCTGCGTACCGTTCATTTTCTGGAAGGCCACCAGATTTCCGCCTGCATCGACAATCGCTATGGCCACGCGGTTATGACTGGCCGTGGCCAGCTTTTTGGCCTGCTCGATCAGAGTATTGGAAGTTGTCAGATTCACTGTCAGATCCTTCGCTGATGCAAAGCCTGTTATTGCGATGAGAAAACTGAGGACGACGCCCGTGGTCCTGCGTTGGAACATTGTTTTCAAAAGACCTATCCCTGTTTCAGATCATTGAGAATGGCGTCTGCGGCGCGCAGCGAGAGCGCAGCCATTGTCAAAGTCGAATTCACCGTTCCCGAGGCCGCCATCGTGGCACCTGTCGCAAGAAACAGATTGGCGTGATCGTGGGTCCTGAGCCACTTGTCCACGACGGAATCGCGCGGGTCGTGGCCCATGATGGTGCCACCGGTAATGTGGTTGTTAGGCGTGAAATACGGGCTCATCTCAATTTCCGTTCCGCCAAGGGCCTTGGCAATGTCCATGAGACGCTGCCGGGAAATAACAGCCGATTTACGCACATATTCGCCCACATCATAAGTCACTTCGGGGTGTGGAATGCCCAAAGCGTCCTTATGGTCCTTCGAAAGAACGAGGCGGTTGTTCGGGTCGGGCAGGACTTCATGGTTGGCATAGATGTCCACACCATGCGCCGTACGACGGCGGATTTCCTCATCCAGTTTCTTGCCGACCAGCCCCATGGAGAGGGCTTTCATGCCCGCGCGCGAATTCTGGGCCGTATTGTTGTAACCAATCTGTGTTGCGGCATACTCCGAACGGAAGTCACCGTCTCGGAAGTTGGTGATGGAACTCATCTGGACCGATCCGCCACCCGCCCAGATGGGCTCTGCGGACTGGAAGCTCATGCCGATGCCCGGATGGTCCATCATGTTCCGCCCGACGAGATCGGACGAGTTGGCAATGCCGTTGGGATTGCGGTCGTTGGCGGCCAGAAGCAGCAGTTTCGGGGTTTCGATTCCGTTGGCCGCCACGACGAATGTTTTGGCAACGACACGATGGGACTGTTTTTCGGGGTCGTAGAAGCGGATGGCAGTGATCTTGTTTTTCGCGTCCGTTTCCATCGCATAGACGACGGCGTTCGGGATGATCTTCGCGCCGAGCTTTTCGGCCTTTAATGCGGCATAGACGCCATTATACATTGCGCCAATCGGGCAGATTGGCATGCAGTTGTTGTTGCCGCAGCACTGGGGGCGCCCGTCATAGGGGCGGCTGTTACGGGCCTGTGGAACGGGCGTGTTTGAAAAGCCAAGCTTGCTGACCACCTCGGTAAAGGTGCGGTCTCCATAGCCGTAGGGCATGGAGGTCATGGGCCAGGGGTTTTTGCGGGGCGCTGAAGGTATGATTTCTTCATCATTTGGCCCCATGACGCCCATTTCGCACTCGGCTTCATAATAATAGGGTTCGAGTTCGTCATAGCTCATGGCGTAGTCGCGTCCGACGCCATAGGTGGAATGCAGTTTGAAATCATTGGGCAGGTAGCGCCAGCTCGACGCGGCCCAGTGCCATGTCGTGCCGCCAACGCCCTTGATGATGCCCTGCTTGTAGGCCGTCTGGTCTGGTCCTTTGACGATCAGGTAATTGTTGTCCGGAAAATAGTTGGTATGCGGCGCCCACGGAACACTGGGATAAGGCGTTGCGTAATCGTACTGGGATTTGTTGTCGGGCGGCATGTTCCGCCAGTTCTCTACGATCTGCGAGCGGTCACGGCGCGGACCGGCATCCAGCAGCAGAACGGAAAGTCCGTTGCGGACGAGTTTATGGGCAAGCAGGGAGCCGCAGATTCCTGCACCAATGATGACAACATCAGCCGAAAGCGTTTCACCAGACATGATATGATCCTTGAATTCTATTGAGCGACACGCTGTTTGCGACGGCTGACCAGCCACCAGATGCCACCCACCACGATGATGACTCCAAGGACACCACCGGCCCCGAGCAGGAGCATCACGCCCGGATTTGCGAGCTGGGCGAGCGGAACCTGCTTGCCGCCCATGCGGACCTGTTTGACAGCCTCTGCGGAAACGGTGGCCTGTGCATTGCCAAAGTGGCTCAGAACGTAATCTGCGATTGTCGCGATCTGTTCATCCGTCAGCGGCTGAACCAGAGTGCCGGGGCCGAAAGCGGGCATCAGAATTTCGTGATTTTCCGTCGTACGATCCACGCCATACAGAATGCTGGCAATCAGGTCGTTCGGATTGCGCTGACCCGTCGTCGTATTTCCCACGAGGGAGGGATAATATCCGTCAGGCGATCCTTTGCCGTTGGATTGATGGCAACTCGCGCAAACGGCTTCATACAATGCTGCGCCGTCTGTGGTCTGGGCCAGAGTGCTGTTGTTTCGGCGCGCATTGGCGTCCGCCACGCTGTAGCTGGACGGCCGGCCGGAATGTGCGAAATTGGCGACGGTCTCTCCGGCTTCGGCTTTGGGCGGAACGGAACGGAGATAGGTCACGATTGCCGAAATGTCCGAATCCGGCAGATATTGAAGGCTGTGCTCGACCGCCTCAGCCATTGGACCAGCCGCACGGGCATGCGCTGTCTGGCCGGTTTTCAGATACTGAGAGAGGTCTTGATCCGACCAGCCGCCAATGCCGCTTTGGGGATCATTGGTGATATTGGGTGCGCGCCAGGAGCCTATGTCTGCACCGGCGAGATAGGCGGACTGGTCCGGAGCGAGGAGAAAATTACGAGGTGTATGGCATTCGCCGCAATGGGCCAGTTCATCGACCAGATAACGGCCACGGTTCCAGTCGTCGTTATGGGTATGGTCGAAAACATAAGGCTTGCCTTCGATCCGTGCAGCAATTTTCCAGATGCCCAGAGAGGCGCGGATGGAAAACGGGAAGGGAAGCTGCGTCTTGGGTGAGGGGGCGTCTACAGGCTTCACCTCATTCATGATGTAGGCGTAGAGCGATTTGACGTCTTCATCCGTCAGGCGGTTATAGGCGTCATACGGCATGGCCGGATAAAGCTGTGCTCCATCGGCGCGAATACCGTGCCGCAACGCCTGCGAGAACTGCTCGAGCGTGTAATTTCCGATGCCATATTTTTTCGATGTCGTAATGTTTGTGGAATAAATATTCCCCATTGGAGAGGAAATGGCATACCCGCCAGCCAGAAACTGACCATCGCCTCCGTTGGTATGACAGGCCGCGCAGTCCGCTGCGATCGCGAGATAGTGACCGCGACTGATGGAGGGACGATGGGCTGAGGCGGGTGTCGGCTCCGTCGGTTGCGCCAGAGCGGACGTTCCGGCGAGGAGCAGGACAGTCGTCAGGGCGGTGCCGGACAGGGGACGAAAATATCGCATGATCACTGAGATAATTCCCTTAGAATTCCGGCATGACAGCGACGGAAGCGGGCTCTGCAACCCAGTAATTCGGCCCGTTATGAGCATAGGTCGGAATGACGACGACATCGCGGGATGTCTGATACATCAGCGCTTTTTCGAAAGCGTAAACCTTGGCATTCGTTCCGCTTTCAATGACGCCCGAATACCAGCCGCGGATAATCTGGAGGAGCGTGGCGTGCAGAGGATCACCGGTGAGGGCCGCCTCCAGCGCTTCGACATCCGGATATCCGTTTTTCGCAATACGCTCACGAAGGGCTGCGACCTGCGTGGGAAAATTCGGTTTCTGAGCCTCAAAAGCCAGGAAAAGTGCCGATCCCACACCGAGATCCAGGTTTTTATGGCCGGTTGCAAAGGCGGAAAGCTGCATGAAGTCGGAAATGCCATCACGATTTGAGGACACTATTTCTTGAGCGGAACTTTTTTTGGCCGATCCTACGGCTACCGCTGTCAGACAGGCACCGGAAAGGGCCAGAAGCCGCCTGCGAGAGAGCGTGGCCGAAACCGGATTGGGATCAGAGAATGTGTCCAATGGCGCTCTCCTCAAGGAATAGCGTGATGTGTGATGCGCTTTCTTCCTGAGTTTTCGCCAGTAATGGAAATGACTATTTCTTGTTCGCTCTGACAAAATGGTGATGCCAAATGTTTTTAAGAGGCAACGACTACGAGTCAGGCAGGAGTCTGGAACACTCCTGAATTGGCAGTCAGAATATCCCGCCACAGGTCGAATGCCGCTGGCATCAGACGTCGGCCGGCGCGCACGGCGGCATAACGTTCAAAGGATTTCGCAATAGGATGGTCCAGAGGAACGGCGCAGACGCGATTGAGATCAATATAATCCTGTGCGGCACCTTTGGTCATGAAAGCGATACCCAGATTATGCGCGACAAGGGACAAAGCCGTTCCGAACAGATCGCACCGGTAAGCCGGGAAACAGTTAAGCTGCCGATCTTCCAGAATGGCATCGACATAGGTCTGTGCGGCAAAGTGGGACTGAAAGAAGATCAGCGGACTATCCACGATATCCTCCATGGTCACGGTGTCTCTCGTAGCCAGCGGGTGTGTTGCGGGAAGGATCGCGCATAACGGTTCGGTTTGGAACGGGCGGGCGTTCAGGATGGGGTCGCGCGCTGTGCCAGCGTAAATACAAATATCGACTTCGTCATCACGCACCATCTGAACAAGCTGGGGCAGGGGGGCGGTTCGGATTTCAATGGTGATGCCGGGATGACTGGCGACGAAACGGTGCAGAACGGCCTTGATCAGAACGCTGACAATGCCTTCGCCACTTCCGATCGTGACATGTCCGCGTTCAAGTGTGCGGTATTCCTGAAGACTGTTCTGGAAGCGTCGTGTCAGGCGGGCCCGCTCGCGTCCATAATTGCAGACGATTTCCCCCATTTCCGTCAGGGCCGTAACGCGACCGCGTCTCATCAGAAGGCTGAGAGCCAGCTGGTCTTCGAGGGCCGCAATCTGACGGCTGATCGTGGACGCATTGACACCGATGGCCGTGGCTGCGGAGCGGATGCTGCCAAAACGCGCGACTGCGTCCAGATATTGCAGGGTTCGCTCGCTTAATTCATGCCCTCCAAACATTTCGTTACTCCGTTGCATTGAATGCAACATTCTTGTCGATGTTACGGCATGGATTCAATCGTTTTTTTAATATTTCATTTAAGAAACGAGTGGGGCTTCCCGGCTGTCATCCGGGATGTCCTGCAATCTGCCCTTGCGTATAGACAGGCCTCTATAAGGAAGCTTTTCATGGTGCTGCGCGTTCTTTCCCGGAGCTGTAAACTCACAACAGCGCTGGCATTCGGTACGGTTGGCGCAACTCTTTATGCCGCCGAAGCTGCGCCAACGCACCCAGCGCATTCCGTCAAACATGCGGCACCTTTGGGGAGCGCTCCGGTACGTCACAGAAATGCAGGCCATGCAACATCCCGAACGGCTACGGATGCCGAAACCATCAAAGTGACGACGCGTAAGCTCCCGACGCGCTTCAATACAGAACAGCATGTGGGTTCCTCGACGACAATGATCAGCGCGGAAACGCTCCAGCAACGCGCGGTCATCACCACGACGGATATTCAGAAACTGGCGCCAAACCTGCAGATTGAAACTCAGTACGGTTCGAGTGCGCTGAATTTCCATCTTCGCGGTGTCGGTTTCAACGATCTGACCATGAACAATACGCCTTCGGTCATGCCCTATATTGATGGCGTGGCGTATCCGATTTCGTCCATGACATCCGGGCCTCTGTTTGATATCGACAGCATCGGGGTCGATCCCGGACCGTCCGGCTTTACGCATGGCCAGACCACGACAGGCGGTGAGGTCCGTATTACGACCAAGGCCCCGGAAAAGCAGTTTCATGCCGGGATCGCCGAAGATTTTGCGTCGTATAATAGAAGCAAGACCGATGCGTTTGTTACCGGCTCCATCACGCATAACCTTCAGTATCGTCTGGCGGCCGAACTGCTTGAAGGGGGCGGGTACTATACCAACCGTGATACCGGGCAGTCCCTCGGAGACCAGCATACCGGGGCGATCCGCGGCAAGCTGGCCTGGCAGCCGGATGAACAGACGGACGTCAATCTAACCGGATACTGGTCTCTGAACCGCTCGGAAGCTCCGGGTTTCAGGATCAATAACAACCTCTCGGCTTTTGCGGGACATTATGGGCGCGATCTTGGCTATTACCAGACGGGCTGGGACATCAAGCCGGCGTTTGCGAAGCTGATCGGCTATCATGACACCAAACCTCAGTTCAATGATCTCAACTGGGGCTTTCATTTGGCCATGGCGCATCGGTTCCGGTTCGGGCAACTCGACATTTCAAGCGCCTACGATGCCGTTCAGCTTCATGAATATCAGGATCAGGATGGTATGCCGTATGCCACGGCAGACGATTATCGTACGCAGGTTGCGAATTCCTTCACGCAGGAAGTCAGTTTTCACAACCTGAAAGACAGTACGAGCCGATTCAGCTGGGATGCCGGTCTTTATTACAACCGGATCATGCAGAAGCAGAACAACTATTATGATTTCTCGGATTACGCCCTGCGTGGGTACATGTCTGAAACGAGGTTCAGTTCGCCGCAAGAGACGTTCAACCAGTATGTCACGCTGGGGTACAAGGTTCTGAAAAACCTCCGTTTTGTTGGCAGTATCTCGCATGAATCGGACTCCCGGCAGCTTGTCGATCTCACGACAATTCACTTTGGGCATAACGACCTCAATTTCGGAACGCATGGTGCGCTCGCCAACCAGTTTACCGGGAAGGTCGGGATTGAATATCAGGCAACGCCGACCAGTCTGTTTTACGCGGATATTCGCAAAGGCATGAAGCCCGGAGGGTTTACGGCCAATAATACGGTCGTGGCGCAGCAGGCACAGCCCATCAAGCCGGAAACAATTCTGGCTTATGAGATCGGGACGAAGAACGATTTCTTCGCCCATCGTCTACGGTTGAATGCCGCGGCCTTCTATTATGATTATCGTGATCAGCAGGTACTCGGGAACATTGTTGTTCCCAGTTATGGGTCTGTGGGGTCTTATGTCAGCGTGCCGCGCTCGACCATCTGGGGCGTTGAAGGTTCCATGGAGGCGCATCCCACGCGGGATCTGACCCTGACGCAGGTCGTGGGATATCAGCGGGGCGTTTATGACCAGTTCCATTCGATCAATGCGGCACAGGTGAACGCCTATTATGCCAAGACCGGTATCTGGCAGGCATTTTACAGCAACTATCATGGTGTTGACAGCGGCATTCCCAAGATTTCAATGAACGGATCTGCTGTTTATACCATTCATGTGCTTCCGCATTATCATGTTCTCTTCGATGTTGATTATTCCTATCGTGGTGCAGAAGGTCTGATTCCCGGCAACCCGCCTTACCGAACCGTCCCGGCCTATTTCCTTCTGAACTCGTTCCTGACGTTTGAGCCTAATTCGAGAAAATGGTCCGCCACGGTTTATGCGACCAATCTGGCCGACCGGAAATATGATCTGACGCGCTCTCAGGCCACGAATGTGCAGACAGCGATTTCAGGGCCGCCCCGTTTTATCGGTGGCCGTTTGAATTACAATTTCTGATGATGCCGAACGTCGTTACAGGCCAGAAGGGACAGCATGCATGACAGGCAGGAAAACCGCCCGGACGATCGCTGCCGCGACTGTGGGCAATGCGCTGGAGTTCTTCGATTTTACGGTCTTTACGGCGTATGCGGCCTATATCGGGGATTATTTCTTCGGCAGTACGGATGATTACGTCCGCGTTTTGCAGGCGGTTTCCGTGTTCGGTCTTGGTTTCGTCGCGCGGCCTCTGGGGGCTCTGCTGATCGGTTATTATGCCGATACGCGCGGGCGGAAAGCCGCCATGACCCTGACGCTGCTTTCGATGTGCGTCGGGTCTCTGCTGATTGCCATTCTGCCGGGCTACAAAGCGATCGGGATTGCCGCACCGGTCCTGCTTCTTGTGGCGCGACTGCTTCAAGGGTTTTCGGTCGGCGGGGAGATGGGGCCTGCCACGGCCTTTCTGGTGGAGTCCGCATCCGATACGAAAACTTCCCGGCGGGCGGCGTCCTGGCAGCTTGCGAGCCAGTCCTTTGCGACCATCGCTTCCGGACTTCTGGGAGCCTTGCTGAGCCTTGTGCTGACCCATCATGAACTTGCCCGTTGGGGGTGGCGCATTCCGTTCGCGATCGGGGCCATGATTGGGCCGATCGGGCTCTGGCTGCGTGGTGCGCTGGAGGAAACCCTTGTTCCCGAACCCGGACAGCAAAAGCCGCCTCATATCCTGTCCGTTTTCACTGGAATGCCTGTTGAAATTCTGTCGGGAATGCTGATTACGGCGGGCGGAACGGTGCTTCAGTACTTCTTTCTCTACTGTGCGCTGTTTGCTGGGAAAAACCTGCATTTCCATGCTCTTCCGGCCCTGTCGGTGAATATTGCGATCGGTGCCGGTACGGCATTCGGAGCAATTGCCAGTGGGTATCTGGTGTCAACATTTGGCCAGACCGCGATTGTCGTGACCTGCCGCGTCATTCTGGCCTGTACGATTGTTCCGGTTTTCATGCTGTTTTCTCATGGCGCAGGGTTTCCGGTCGTTTTTTCGCTTCTGGGATTTCTTGCCATTTTCCATGGCGCGGCCTCGGGAACGGGTACCGGTATTCTCACGCGGCTGTTTCCAATGCCTGTCAGAACTGTGGGTGTGGGCTGCGCCTATTCTCTGGCCGTGACTGTGTTTGGCGGATCGGCCCAGCCCATTTTCACCGTGATTATCAACCGGACAGGTAGTTCTGTCTCATGGTGTTTTTATGTGGTGGTCATGGCCCTGCTGTCCACGGTTCCGTTCCTGTGGATGAGAAAGCGCCTGCGCGATACGCCTGCCTCTCTGGCGGCCGGCCTTCATACGCCTTGATTTTCCAGTTCTCTGAAAGTTTTCTTTATGAAGATGTCATCTGAAGACCTGTCGTCGTTTCTTGCGGAACTTAAAGAATGGGTCAGTATCGAGACGCCGACCACTAGTCCTGACAAGGTGAACGAACTGGGGCGACTGATCATGTCCAGCGCCCGCGATGTCGGGTTGGCGGTTGAAATTCACAGTGGCAATATGGACACACGTGGTGTTCCGCTAGGGGATCATTTCGTTCTTTTCGATCCCGAACGGATGTCGAATGAGAAGGGTGTTCTGCTGCTTAGCCACATCGACACCGTCCACCCCATCGGCACCCTTGCCCATACGCTGCCTTGGAGACAGGAAGAAGACAGGCTGTATGGGCCGGGCATTGCTGACATGAAAGCGGGTGTTTTGCTAGCTTTTAGGGCGCTGGTCAGACTGTCCCGGCAATCGCCTTTGCCCATACGAATGTTGGTTGTGTCAGATGAGGAAATCGGCAGCCCGTCATCCCGTCAGTTGATCGAAGAGGAAGCCTCCAAAGCCAAATATGTGCTGGTAACGGAACCGGGACGGCCGGGAAATGGCATCGTGAGCGGCCGAAAAGGCGTTGGGCGGTACTTCCTGTCATGTCATGGCCGCCCCGCTCATTCCGGTCGGGCGCATGCTGAAGGCCGCAGTGCAATCCGTGAACTGGCTCATCAGATTCTGGCTCTTGAAGCCATGACGGATGAAAGCCGGGGCATCACTGTCAATGTTGGTCTCATTTCCGGAGGCACAGGCGCCAATGTTGTGGCGGAACATGCGTCTGCGGTCGTTGATCTGCGTGTTCCGGATGCCGCGACTGGCACAGAAATGAATGAGCGTATTCTGGGCCTCAAAGCGGTTGATCCGGATGTCGGTTTCGTTGTCGAAGGTGAGATCAACCGCCCTGGATATATGAAAAGCGCTGGAATCGCCGCGCTGGTTGAAAAAGCGCAAGCCATTTCCATTGCGGACGGTCAGACACTCTTTGACCTGTCCACGGGTGGCGGTTCGGACGGCAATTTTTCGGCCGCAATGGGAGTTCCGACCCTTGATGCGCTCGGCATCGTAGGAGACGGGGCACACACCCTTCAGGAATATATAGAAATCTCCAGCATCCCTATGAGATGGAACCTGCTGACCGAGTTGCTCCTCCAGCTTTAAGGCCCTTTTTTAGGCATCTGCCAGAATGTATGGGAAACCTGCAGTCTGTGAGAAAAGACCTTCTGGTAGTGTTCTAAATAATACAAAGCGCGAATATCTGACAAATTTCTTGTTTCAATCAGGCAACTTTCGTAAAAGTTTTTTTCATAATACCACACAGGATGTCTTATACCATCGGCGATTTCCTCTGACTCATCTGTGAAGTGACGCAAAGAGGCTGTTCTGATTCAGTTCTGTGACGGAGGATCTGGTATGGCTGGTGCGATTGCTTTACGGACGGATTATACT
>Ga0157363_1003482_pt1 | contig 14235 bp, 5 predicted proteins | sample AttsexASBM1_FD_111477 | JGI IMG/M metagenome (GOLD analysis project Ga0157363, IMG submission 111477) | Fungus gardens microbial communities from leaf cutter ant in Ribeirão Preto, State of São Paulo, Brazil - Atta sexdens ASBM1 | ecosystem: Host-associated > Fungi > Mycelium > Unclassified ...
AATAGAACTGAACACAGAGAAAAATAAAGAAACAAGAAATATATATATATACTATATATATATAATATATATATATATATATATATATATATATATATATATATATACACTATATATATGCATATATATCGTATTTGTAGCTATTCAAACTGCGCGCCGAATTGATTTTTTGGACTTATAAACGCAATTAAACTATTGGAATAATATCACAAATTAAATTAAATTGACAAGCAATGTCCGATGATATTCCGGTATCACATTAGAAAGATATTATATGTGCTGAAAATTTTAAATAAATTTATTGTGAAAAATTATCTCGGCCGGAACATGAACTCGGATCTCTTATATTCTTATATGAGCGTTCTAAACTACCACCGAAGATCTACATTGAATTATTTAAAGTATTAAAGATCTAACTTCGACCATTATAGGCTTGAATATTCTTAATTACAATTAATATTTATTACATTACGGTCTTAATAAAATCATTTATTATTAGATATAAAGAAGTTATATTATACTTATCAATTTATATAGGAGAAAAATAAATGATAACTTTAATCTTATTATTTAATATTATTTTCAAATCTTATTTTAATCAAATCTACTCTTCATCATATCTATAGTAAAAAAAAATGCGACATTACACAAATATAATACTGCAATAAAATATCAGATACTGTTTACTTAAATAAACTTATGTTAAAATTAACTTAAAAAGGAGTAAAGATAAGGATTAAAGGATTAAAGATATATATATATATATATATATATATATATAAATAATATGAAAGGTGAATTTTTGCATTGCATTGTTAACTTAAAGATTATGTTATTCCTTTTTAATGCTTTAACAAGTTCCAACACAGTTTCAATCTCATTTTCTTTCAAATGCATTTTTTCTGTAAATATTTCTTTTTTTCTATTTTCTTTTTCTGTTGCTAATCTCAGTTTTTTTTTCTTATATCTTCTTTCTTATATTCTTTATATCTTCATTTTTCTGTAAAAACTGTTTTTTCATAAAACAGTTTTTCCACAGAAAATAATTTTTCTTCTGAATTACTTTCTCTTTATTATATTTATCATTTTTAATATTTATTATATTATCTTGAATACTATCTTCAATGCTATCTTCCTTAAAGGGTCTCAGTTTGTCAACTTCAAAAAACCGATTTTTTTTATTGTATTTTTTAAAAGTATGTATTGAAAATATAATCCCAAAATTATATGTACAAACTCAAAATATTTATGTACTTTTAAACGCATTGAAGCAGGTATGCTCTGAGCGGTTGCTCTGTCCTTTTTGGAATTTTCTATGCAAAATAGACAAAGAGAGAAAAAAATGGTGCGAAGAGAAGTCAGAGCAGCTAATGACTTGTTTGAAGAAATAGAAGACATTTTGTACGCTGCAGGCATCGCCGATTAAAGATAAATAAAATTTGTTTATAATTTGTACAAACGCGTTTTTCTCAAAACGGTTTTTTTCAATGCAGCCTAGGAAATTTCTCGAAAACTATTTATCCGATCGCTCTGAAATTTTAATAGCTTATTATACATATCTGTAGTTATATCCCGAACTAGAATTAAGTCAAAATATTAATTTGTTCGAATTTTATTAATATAAGACATAAACAGCAGAAAAAATCCAATTTTTTCAATTTTTTTTCAAATGGCTGCCATTTTGATGAAATTAATTTTTTCTAGTTCCGCGGCTATAACCATTGACTAACAATATAAGAATCTTTTTGAATTTTTTATTTCAGATGTTCCAAAGTAGAGATATTTACTACGCCAACGAGCCATCTACTTTTTAAGGCACTTTAATTACAAACAAGTCATAAAAAATTTATATTTTTTGTTATAAAAAAAATTTTTTTTAAGTTTAAAAATTAAAAAAAATCCATTAAAAGCTTTTGTAGTTTTAAGAAGTAGTTTTGTATTGTAGTTTACAGAACAATAGCAAGAGACAAAAATTATTTATTTTCTTTTTGCAGCGCTCTACAAAATTTTTCAGAATTTTTTATTAATTTTTTAGTACTGCATTTTCTTATACTGGCAATTATTTTTACTAACATAAGAAAATACTAAAAAATTCTGAAAAAATTCTCAAACTTTATGAAAAGAAAATAAACAATTTTTGTCAGTTGCTGTTTTTCTGTAAAATTGATAATACTTGAGTAAAAAATTATTGAAAACCAATATTCGGCGATTTTTAGTATTAATTAGTTCTTTTAATTAATTAGTTCTAATGTTAAGAACCTTTTAATTAATAATTAATTCTTATGTTAAGACTGCCTTAAATAGTCTTAAGATACGGCTTTCTGATTGGTTTATGATATCTTAAGACTGTACTTAAGACACTAAGACTTAAGACTTCTTAAATATAAGAATCAATTATGAATACAAGCCTTAGTTCTACAAATTCGTTCAAGTAATCCAAGCTCCGCTGCAGATTTATTTTGTACTATTGTATGAATTATAAAGCTCAATTTTTCGTTATATGATCCACTTGTGATTAAGCTTAAGGGGATCCTAAAGACGATTAGTCATATTATAAACAGCACTTACACACAGACGATTTACATTGACTACATCAATATCTCATTTACGCATGCCACACATAAATTTTCACATAACTACATTTTAGACATCTAAATCCAATTTTAAGAACTTCACGCTTTCTTTATGCAAACTTAACCTATTAGTCTATGAACTACCATTTCATAAGTGCACAACTTTTATATAAAACAAATGTTGTCACGATGTGACAGCTCTGGAGCGTCAGATTAAGAAATGATAAAGAAGATCTCAATTTCGAAATTTTTTGTCGTTCTCAGCATAAATTTAACTTCACAAACACATTAACGCGTATAATTTAATCCTGGAAAAGGATTAAATTATTAAATTATTATTATTAAATTTTCAAATCAGTAAGAAAGCAAGAAAGTAATTGTTATAATTTACTAAATTAATTAAAATTTAATTAAAATTAATTTTTAATTAAAAATTAATTAAAAATTATAGTTTAGTTGATAATACAGATTTTAGGATCTCCTGGTTAAGCTTAATCTGATGTTTCATCAATGGACTTCACCAACATCATCATTATAAATAAAGCTCATTGGATAAAACATCAAATTAAGCCTAATCACAAGTTATCCAAAAAAGCCGAGCCTAAAATGTTTATAAATTTATATCAAATAAACATTAATCTCAAATGATAACCAAAAAGTACAAAGGCCGAAAGTGAATCTTAATTTTTGTTCGATTTTTTATGAAGTGGTTTGTTTTAGACTTTCTATTTAGCTTCTAATTTTAATTCTATAACACCAATTTCTTCATCTCTTTAAAAATAACTTTATACAAGAAATATCTCCCAGATCATAGAGATATTTCCTGGATAAAGTTATTCGCAACTTATCTGGAAGTGAAGAAATTAGGCATAAAATTTTGCAATCGTAAAGCCAGTTTAAAAATTTTCGGTCCACTGTAACTTCTGGTAATTCCTGTCACGTTAGCATCCCTTTAAAAGGATGCTAGAGCAACAACCGAACTTAATCGAGTCGATAGTACAGACTTTTTTTAATTCCAAATTCGATAATAGTAACATCTTTCATTTCTTATATTCATTATATATCGTTGTGTGTCATTCAAACGCATTCATCTGTCCTTATCTAACATATTGTAACGCCATCTATTGACAGATCGAATATCTATTATTGTACTAGATATCTACTGCTACTTTTTTTTCAATTTTAGTATAAAGTCTATTGCAACACTACTAAATTTTGCGTTTACTTTAATCCTGTAAACGGATTATTAATTCTGTTCAGTAAATTCGGAGATTTATATCAATCTACAAAGTCTCGACAATTATTGCTTTACATTCCGAGTCTTCGCTCAGCATTCATATACATGTCGTTTGCACGATATAAACTTTTCTTTTGAAGCTTTTAAGTAATCATCACATATTGAATCGTGACGTCAAAAACAAGAAATAACACGTTAATTTTTATTACGTGCCATTTATTTAAAAAAGACAATTTGGATAAAACAAAATGATGAGATTGCTTTAAAACATTAAAAATGAATGAAAACTATGCTTACCTGACAGTCAGTAAATAATCGTAAAAATAATCAATAAAAGGCACATGAATTAAAATTTTTAATTCCGTTCAGTAAATTCGGAGATTTATATCGATCTGCAAAGTCCAATTGGTTACTCCAGCATCTCCTTAAGAGAATTTCAAAAGTCGTTTATTTTATCAAATGCGATTATTTCAACGAGATCATTTTTATGTGATTATTTTTAGTGAGATATCTTGTATTAAGTTTTTTATAATATTCTGTTAATACATTTGTAAATTCAACAATAAGAAGTAATGGCCATAACGCTCGAAGCTTTAATGGTTAACACTAGAACTATCAAGGCGGTCATTTTGATCGATTTGCAAAGTTTTTCGCCTGTCGTTTGTGCGGTTCTTGATTTAATTCAATTTCATTCCGTGACTTTTAAATAATAATATTATAGTATTATAAGAAGGTCGTACTTGTTAGCTCTAACATATGATCATTAACATATGATCGAGAATTTCATATTCTACCTAGAACTACCAGAACGATCAATTTGACCGAATGCGTTAAATCAATAATATAACACCAATATATAAGTTTCACATTCATGACACATATTTAAAAAAGATATTTTTTACGGTTTAATTTAATTTTTTAAATTTAAAAATATACTGTATGATAATACAAATGTATGTATATATAAAAAATAAATTTTTTCCTTCCTTTGTGTACAAAAAATTAAATTTGAAAAGACCATGTAAAATAGGGTGGTCCATAAGAAGTTAAAAAACTGGAGAAATATTTATAATTAAACAAAACCAAAATAAATTTGATGGAAGGCTTTATGCGAGAATATCATCAAATCAAGATTTGCTAAATAGACTAGAAAAACTATAAAATATTTCTCCATTTTTTTAATTCCTAGATCACTCCATTTTGGTCTTTTGCAAATTGTAATCTGCATCTTACATTCATCAAATTTAAATATAGAACTTTTCTGGCAATTCTATATACCAGATTGCATTCTTGGAGCTTTCATCAAATTGTACGTTATGAAAGAGTTAAGTTCATTTTCAATTTCATTTGGTGACTTGAATAGATCAATCTTAGAAACGTACAATTTTACAATCAATTCGACATGTAATTTTTCTTGAAATCTCTAGTTTCTTTATCATTTTTAAATTTTAATGCATTTCTACCAGTTTCCTGGAACGATCAATAATTTTAATAATTTCTCTTTGCGATTTTCTTTCGTTACGTAAAGTTAAAATTTTTATTCTTTTATTAACTTTATGATAAGTATTTTGCCTCATTTAGTTGTAGATAATGTTTTAGATAATTGATTAAATTTTGTTATAATTTCACTAGACATAATCTATAAAATTATAATAATTAATACGTAATAGATAGACAGTTTTATATTAATTAATTTATTTTGGCTGTACTTTGATGTCGAAAAAGTATTTTAGATCAAACTATTGATAGCGTAAAGTACTTTAAAAGTTTTTCAATACGATATATACTTTATTTCAGCAACAGTTTGTTACAATTTTTAGAATGATATGAGCTGTAGTTAATGTACAATAAATAGGGCAACTGGCAAGTGAAGATAAACTAATAAAATAAGCAGTTTATTTATTTTAATGAAAGTGGCTATTTTTATGACTACCACAACTGTACATTAAAATCGATTTTTTCTAATTAAATAATTTTTATAGCACACGAACATATTCTTTGCATCAACGGTCAAAATAACCGCTCTAGTAGTAAAAAATCCTGATAGTTCTAGTATTAAATAATTCAATTTGAATTATTATATATATATATATATATATATATATATATATATATATATGTACATGTATATACAATATAATATATATAGTAATTCAGATTGAATTATTTAAGCATTAAAAAATCTAGCTTTGACCATTATGGCCATTATTTCTATTCCTTATTGTTGAATGTTCCAATAAGATTTCTTATTGTTAAAGATATCAGAGAAAATTTGCGAGTTGTCGCCATGTTTTTATATCCATTGCTAATGTCAATGGATTGTTTTGTCAATGTTTTAATCTTGCCGTTCACTTCATCAGGGCGGGGAGCTCCTGGTATTGAGCTGCTCCTAAGGAGACTAAACTCGCTTTATGTAGACGCCTCCCCCTCCCCCCCGTAAAAATATGTTGAGGTAGGAATAGGATAAAAACACGACAATAACCCGCAAATCTTCTGATATCTTTGAAGATAATATCCATGAAAGTCTAAAAAGTATTATTCTAGTTGTTAATATAATTGTAATATGCACTTTCATTTTTCTTCTTCAAATGTATTGGGTTGTTCGGAAAGTTCGTGCCGATTAACCTATATAATTTAATAAATGTATACTAAAATTTAATCTTCTGCGTTTCAATTTTCCTTCAACATCGGCCCGAACTTTCTGGACAACCCAATAGATATATATCCTTTTATATCATCCTTTTATATCAATTAATATATAATTAATATACAAGATTTACTATTTATTTAAAATACAGATATTAACTTTTGGAGGATCGGAGATTCCTTTAGAGACTTTGAATCGTTTTAATTAATTTTTTGGAATTTGTAGTGTTTGCAGCTCTTAATTAGTTCAAATATGTTGCAATTGATGTCCGCACATATATTAGACATATCACATCAGGGCACGGTACTAAATGTACCGTGTATGGTATGTTCTGAAGCGTGTACTAAGTAAAATATATATATTTTCATTATATTTTCTATATTCCTTTACATTTTATATACACTGTACACATTTTTTGCGAAACTGATATAAAGACATATAATGCACTTTTATCGATTTTGCCCTATAAAAATGTTTTCACACACATTATTTATGAAATTTTTACTCTACAATGATGTTAGACAATTATTCTAACAATATCTAATGATATTTAGTTAAAAAAAATAAGAAATGTCATTTTTTTCTGACCGGAGACCCCTTTAGGGACTCGACAGTGGTATCATCTTTTTCGTCACTCGTGACATTGACAAAAAAGTTCTAACTTTTAAAATAAAAAAGCCATCAAAAACATGACAATCCTCAGAAGATTAAGATTCATTATTTCTTTTTAGAAAATGTGTGTTAAATAAAAAATTTTCACAGTTTAAACGATAAATATAATATATGCAACAAATTTTGTATATTGTACATTGTTTATAATATCAATGTTTTTATTTATTAATGTTTTTATAAAATAAAAATGTATAATTTCTTTTACATAATTTTATTATTCTCTATCATTCCACACATAAAAAACAAATTTTTTTTAATCAAAATTTTATAAATCGATAGTTACTAAATATTTCACATGAACACGAATTAAAATTCAAATTCCATTAAATTAAAGTTTATTTAGAATTCATTAAACGAAATTTTTATTATTTATTGACAACTTTGATGTTTACAAAAATTATTTAATTTTAATAAAGTTAAAAATTGTAAAAATTCAACATTTTCATAAAAGAAAAACTGATTTTACATACACTTTGTATTTAAATTTCTAACAAAATTGTCAGATATAAGTACATATAAAAAATTAAAAAGTATAAGAATGATTTTTTGTTCATTTCATCCTGTAACTGAAGCTATAAAAAAGTCTAAAAATAATGTCGACATTTCATAAACATTTTCAACTCGCAAATCATATTTTATATACTCTTCAATTTGTGTTCTGTCTCTAAAATTTCACGTGAATCTGAATGCCTCTTCGATAATTTTCTTAACAACAGCTGATCCCACTTGACATCTATTTTTCGAGTATCTTGTATAACAGCGAACAAATAGATTGCCTTGTATAATAGCAAATAAATATTCTGATTTCTTTGCTTTGTTACATCATCTGTTACAACAATTTTAATTTTACAATCTTGTTGTCTCTCATTTCTAATCTTCAATTGAAAGTTTTATGGAACATGATTATACAAGCATCTCAGAAGTAAAATCAATTCCATTTTTATAAATGGAATAAATTTTAAATTTTATTAATAGATTTAATAGTGGAGCAATAAAATCAGAACAATATAATAATCAGTTAATATATATTTCGCGAATAATCAAATCAGTAAAAGAATTACAATAGAAAAAAATTTCGAAATCGTTATTTTTGGTACTTCTCTCTTATATAACGTATGCTTTAGGATGATTTTCGCGCATAAAGGAACTACAAAAATCATCCGTATACAATACATTTTGTAGAGTAGTGCACGATATTTCGCAGAAGGTTTCATGAAATTCTGCGGTTTTACAGCAAGAGGGACTTGTTATTCACAAATAATTTTTTTTTTTTACGCAAAGGATAGTGCTTCGAAATTTAAAGTAATTCATATTACGAGCATATAATTAGTACTAAATTATGTATTAGTATTTTTGTTTTTATTTTTTTTTTAATGTCCTCTTTTTAACATTTTTTTTTAATATTATTTTTTTTTTAATTTTTAAAATTCTCTAATTTTATTAAAAGTGAACAAAAAAAGTATCTCTTGAACGGCTAGAGCAATTAAATCGAGATTTGAGCAATAAATTAAAAAGAATACCAAACCTCCGTATATTTCGGATTATGGCATTCTAGCTTAATAGACATGTAAAAGTGAATAATTTATGGTTACAATTTACATCACTAATAGTTTTAATACATACATATATAATTTATACATTATATATTTTCAAAGAAAAATTACCAAGTCATAAATAAGAAAAATTATCTTTTTCTCTTGAAGAAACTCTTACAGATTCGTTAGAACATGAAAATATCATAGTTGCTTATAATGCTATTAATGATATTCATATTTAAAAAAGAATTGCAATAAAAATTAAGTAACTAACAACACGCACGCACGCGCGCATACTGTATACAAATAAAAGCATCGTGCAAAATTAAATTAAATTTATAAAATTTAATTATTAGAAAAGAAGCTAATAAGCAAACATTGTTAATATGCTTAATATGTTTATAAGATGCTATTTCTGGAACAAAAGAATTCACAATTAAATTAAATTTAATCCATTATAACTAGTCCAAAAAAGCCAGAGTCTCCAGAAAACCGGAGAATTAGCAACTGTGTTTATATTTATAAAATATATATTTTTTAAAGTTAAAATTAATAATAAATATTTATTAAAAAATTATATTTTTATGTGTATTTATTATAACTTTGTAAGATATTCATGTTAAAGACTGACAAGGAAAAAAATTTCTTAATCATCCTCTCAGCACAAAATTTTCCATTTTATGGAACACCGCTAAATGTTTATCAAAAAATATTAAGATTAGAGATCATTAATGATTTTTGAATTAAAGTTTCCTTAATATATTTGATTTGATGCAAAAATAGCTTAATCCGGATTTTAAATATAATATTGTATGTTTTTTTAGTCGATGAACACGATGATTCATTTTAGCTCTACTCAATATATGCCTTAAGAAATACAACCAAATTAATGTGAAAAATAACCAAATTTCGAGTTCAAGATTTTAGCAAGATTCCAAGTTTAAATGAGTCCCTTCAAATTATAGGTCTATTCATCCAGAATAACATCCTGTTAGAATTTCTTTGAACCTCCTACAGAGTTTTTAAAGTTACATTTAACTGGATTACAAAACGTTTTTTTTTTAAGGATAGAAAAAATTTATTTACATATTCTAAAGTATATCGCTTTGTGATTTTGACATCCTCAATTCAAATGTCTCAATTTGATGATAAAAAACTTTATTAGAAAATGAAATGATACAAAAAAATATGATTTAATTAATTGAAATAAACTACATATTATGTAGTATATTTTTTACTATATACTCATTTTATTTTCTAATAATGAGTTTTTTATTGTCAAATTGAGGATGTCAAAATCACAAAGCGATATACAAAGCTTAATTCTTTTTTTAATTTTTAAGAGAAAAATAAGGCAAAGAGTTAAGGAAAATCAAACTTTGATCTAAAAATCATTCACTAGTGACCTCTAAATCTTAATATTTTTTGATAAAAATTTAGGGATGTTCTTTTAATGAAATGGAAGCTTTTGAACTGAGAAACCAATTAAAAACAAATTTTTTTCTTCTTGCAATCTAATACACACGCACATGCACGCGCGCACTCACATATACTATATATATATATATATACAGGATGTTTGGAAATAATCGTCAAATATTTCATGGGCAGATAAAGCGGACTAAATAGAATCGGAAAGTCCTCTACCATTTTGTAAATTTCCCCAATAGTTAACGATATTAATCCTTAAAAATAGCTGAATACTATTGTGAAGTGTATACGCCTACCGATCGTTTGGCGCGCGGGGATAGCCTGGCAAGCGCGCTGTCCAAGCTATGGTGGCTTGCGGCGGAGTGCGCGACGCAGAGCCAATCCCCAATGATCGATAGACATATACACTTCGCAGTAGTAGGCCGGGCGAGCGCACGTATTCGACTATCTTTAAAGATTAATATTTCGTTAACTATTGAGGAAACTTACAAAATGGTAGGATTTTTCGACTCAGTTTAGTCCGCTCTACCTGCCCATGAAATATTTGGTGATTATTTCCAAATATCCTGTGTATATGGTGTATATATATATATGAGAAAGAGGGGAAAGGGAGAGAAAGAGAGGGAGGAGGGAAGAAGAGGGGACGCGCGCGCGCGAGAGAGAGAGAAAGAAAGCCTTCTATTATAAGATAGATGCCTAATTTGAGATAATAGCGTTTCTGCTAAACTAGTAAATGTTATCTTTTAGTTCCACCATAAATTTATCGCACGTCTGTAAAGCTAGCATCCCCACTACAAAAAAAATTTATTCATATGCCATAATTAAGTGTTAAATTAGTGCTAATTTATTGCTCTAGTGCCGAATTTTGTGCTTCTTTTCATTTACAGGAAATTAATTTCAAATGTGAGAATGACTTCACATTTACGCTAGCATTCCCATTTCTTAAAACATACAGTAAAACTCCCCACACTAAAATACAAAGTAAACAAAAAAATACAATACTAAAATTTTTTTCTATTTTTTCACTCTAAGATACTACAAAAAAACCTCGAGAATTTGGAATTATACCAATATTGATCACTATATGTACGCTAGATATTTCTAACGAGATTTTTTAACTTAAACAATGAGCAATAAATGTAGAATCGAGATAATCTTATTGTTAAAGCAAATAATTCGAGAAACATTTTAAGACCACAATTGGCCCAGCAATTAATTGCTTTGATGTATTTTACTGTTGTATGCGACTTAGCACTGGCACACTATAAGTTGACTTTTTTATCTTAAACAATGAGCAATAAATTCAGATTCTAAGATTCTATCTACCTCGATTCTGAATTTATTGCTCATTGTTTAAGATAAAAAATCAACTTATAGTATGGCGGTGTTAGCTCGCGTAAAGTACATCAAAGCAATTGCTGGGCCAATTTTAGTCTTAAAATGTTTCTAGAATTTTGCTCTAAGAATAGCCCAATTTTGAATTTATTGCTCATTGTTTAAGTTAAGGGCTATAGACAGGGTAAAATTTAAAAAAAATCAATTTTTTATTTTGTAATATTTTTGTAATATTTTGAAAAATATATGGATCGAAAATACGTATGCCAAGTTTTAAAGAGATATTTTCGGAAAATTGATGAAGATACAAGCAGTTTTTGTATGACGATGCATAGCAGGTTTTGTACGCATAAAAATCGTTTAAGCACTAGAACTCTTCTTTCAAAAAAGCATTTTTAGGTACGGAAGAGCTATTATATAATTCAGAGATTGCCGAATAAGAGTAACTTAAATTTTTTAATTTAAATGTGTGCAATATATTGTAGTAATCTGAAAGTAAAACTGAAAGTCAAACGTATTTTTCTCAAAATCATTTTTTCCTGGCTGACAGCAAATCAAAAAATGTAGCTCTGTAATATAAAATATTTATCATTTTTATATTACAGCTCTGTAATATAAAATATCTATCATTTTTATATTACAGCTCTGTAATATAAAATATCTATCATTTAAAACACTTTAAATATATCCTTTAAAATAATCTTACAAGCAACTTTATAGTTATATCGATCATAATAATTATAATGATTATAACAAATTAAACGATTATTCACGTTCATAACAAAAAAAATATGATTTAACTTAATCCTTAACTGGAAATCTATTACGTAATTGGGCAATTTGGGTCTCAAAGGCCTTTATTATTTTTCAGACAAATTGTGAAGTAGCACGCAAATTTCAATTTCAAAAAATGCAAAAATCAAAAAGAAAATATTTATTCCAAAAGTTAATTTTCGCAATTTAACCAGCTTACCAAAAGTAAGATAACAAATGCTCAAAGCATTTGTTAGTTAATAATTTATTATATATTTTTGCCATTTCTGCCACGAGGTCATTATCAATGTTGATAACATATTTGAATTTATGAAACGCATATATAAAATCTATATGAAACATGAAAAATAAAAACTCTAGTAGAACATGATAACTGTGTAAAATAATTTCATCAAATTACCGCATTGTCATAGATTTATGTGTTCTGAAATCTGGAGATGGCGAAATGTCTGTCTGTAATCTATGTGTGATATAAAGAATGACCTATCATTGAATGTAAAGCAGTAGAATTAACTTTCTTGTTAACCAACATTGTTTTCAATGAAATTTATTCTTTTTTAGAGAGATTAACATGTCTGTTAATTTAAAGTTAAAATTGTCAATCCGACATCTACAGGTTTTAGAACACACATAATAGACAATCCAACATCTCCAAGTTTCAGAACGCACATAAATCTATGATAATGCGGTAATTTGATGAAAATATTACACAGTTACTCTGTTTTACTAAAGTTTTTATTTTTCATGTTCCATATACATTTTATATTATGCGTTTATGATTTCACAAATTCGAATCAAATCAAATGTTATTAACATTAATAATGATCGTGCTAGGTCGAAACATTTGTTAGTTAATAATTTATGTTATATAGTTTAATAGTTTATATATAATATTTGTATATATAACATTTTATTGTTGTATATAATATTTTATAATATTTGTAAATTACTTGGCTCATAGGTAGCTTCTTATTGTAATATGGAAATTTAAATTAGTAAATAGTAAAAAAATTTCTAATAGAACACTTTCTTATAGAACATTTATTATAGTAAAGTACGTCCGGACAATATATTTCTAAGATGTCAATGAACTGTATATAATATGGTAACTAATAAATATAGCTTCAAATCGACACACAAACAACATTAAATTGATGACAGAAATAATTTGTAAATTGAAATTTGAACCAAGAGAAATTTCTACATATCTTTTATTCACAATTAAATAATTGTAACTAACGATTTTAGCATTGTAATTATATTTTTTAAGGATGAAGTAATAACTTTTACGCAGCTGAATGCTATTCTTCATTGTAAGTCGGTATCTACAAATTAATTTCATTTTAAGAAATAAAAAATATATTTCTCTCTGAAAATTGTGTAAATTTGCATTACCAGTAAATTTGTATTTTTAAAACAGTGAATTTGTGTTTCAAAACAGTAAATTTGGCTATAAAGCATCAAAATGTGACCGCAGCGCAATTATTAGATTAGGTTTAAGTTTAGTTAGGATTAAGTTTAGATTGAATTAAATGTGGCAAAGTGTATATAATTACAAATTGTAATTCCATAGTCCAATAAATTATATCTACTTATATGTATTTTTATTGTATAAAATTATAAATGGCTCAATCTTATCTTTCATGAAGACTAGAAACATGTGTGCTATGCAGCAGCTAATTCTCACAACGTTGCACCGTCTTTCATGTTGCCTCCCTCCCTCCTCTCTCTCTCTCTCTCTCTCTCTCTCTCTCTCTCTCTCTCTCTCTCTTTTTCGCCCTCTTAATTTAATGGTTCCTGTCTCCCCTCAAAGAGTAAATGGAGATAATAACACGGATCGCGTATCATATATGGATGAATTTCTAAATTCTTAATCATAGATATATAAGATAGATCTAACATTAGCTGTCTCTCTCTCTCTTCACACACGTGCACACACACACACACACACACACACACACACACACACACACACACACACACACACATGCACGCACGCACGCACACGCGCACACGCACACACACACGCAT
>Ga0157363_1003483_pt1 | contig 14235 bp, 6 predicted proteins | sample AttsexASBM1_FD_111477 | JGI IMG/M metagenome (GOLD analysis project Ga0157363, IMG submission 111477) | Fungus gardens microbial communities from leaf cutter ant in Ribeirão Preto, State of São Paulo, Brazil - Atta sexdens ASBM1 | ecosystem: Host-associated > Fungi > Mycelium > Unclassified ...
GTTTCTATGGGGTTATGTTGACAGATGCCCAAGTTTATTGTATGACGTCTATGATCTATTTATTTCGACCATCACTTACCGCTAAAGCCATCTATAGGAAAACGGCGGAAGCAAAGTTGTACATCTAATATAAGTGATAAATCTTTTGTTGTTATCGATATATTAAACAATATATTATATAATGATGATGCATGCGAACGCTAGCTGTGACATTTAGTGAAACACACAAGCTAATACGTGTATGTGCATGTATATATGTATGTGATGCTTCTGCGTGAGGTCGAAATATCAAGAATCTGTGGAAACAGGACTTGTAGCTGTACATAATCCATACAACAACCGTTCGTGCCTAATTTTTCGTGAAGAGATCACATAAGTACGCGCAATCGGATTTGATTGGATTAATGTAATATTCGCGTTACGGTATAAAGGAAGGAATTATTGTGACAATTATTGTGGCAATTATTAGTAGAGAATCTCCACTAATGTCGTCAAGGGACGGTAATAACCGATTTTCTGGAGGACATTGAAGTTACTGTCGTAAAGATAGGAAAGACACAAGATAGGAAGACGAAAGACACATTCTAAAAACATTATTTGATTACACTATAACTTCGGTAAATATTTAACACTTCCCCTTGAATTTTCTCTTTATTTTTTATTTAATATTTTAATTTTTTTATTTGATATTTCTCTGCTTATTTTCTGCATATTTTCCGCTTTAATTAATTAATTAAGAACAAATTTTTTTTTCTGTAATTTAAATTATAGCAAAAAATAATTTGTGATTAAAAAGTTGTGCCATTTTTTATTCTTTTCATATGAACATCAAAAACTGTGGAATTAAAAAAATTGGGACTTAAAAGATTTTTCTTCTCAGAAATATTATATGCATATATTTTACAGAAATACATAAATTTATAAATTAATATGTAGGATAATTGAAGGAGAAAATGTGATATTAAACATTTATCATAATTTGTTTAACCGCAAATATAATTGAATACATAATTACTTTTTAAAAAAAACATTAACATTTATAACACGAGAGAGAGAGAGAGAGAGAGAGAGAGAGAAAGAGAGAGAGAGAGAAATATTATATGAGATAATTTCATGTTTCTAGGTTAGTCTTTTATTATATTAGGTGTAAAAAGAAATCCATTATTTTTCCATTCAATTTCATGCAAAAATAATGGATTTCTTTTTACTACACCTAATATTTACATAAATTAAACTAATTTTGTTTTGAAACGATTATATGTATATATTAAATATAATGTGAACTACATAATATTAAATATAATAAATACATGTTTATATTTAATAAAAATTTACTTGGGAAATATTCAAGGAAATATTTATTAAGATGTAAGAAAATTTTTTTCAGTGTATATTATTGTATGTAAATAAATTTTAATCCTTATTTAACTTGTTATCCTCTAATTTTAAGATAATTATATGTTCTCTTATATGAGATATTCTTATATGATAGACTTATATGAGATTTTCTTATATGATAGAAGCTGTCACTATGAAATTTCCAATAAAGGAGACAACGTTTGGTAGAAAAGCGGGAAAAAGCATGGTTGGTCACGTATAAAAAAGTGAGTATATGTTTTATTATATCATATTTTTGTTACAGATTTGGTTACAGCATGCACTTAAGTCACAGTTTCATATAACAATAATTATACTGTACATTTATTATATACACATATTTATTATATACATAGAATTTACTAATATTGATATATTTTCAACATTGCAGCAATACTAGTAAATAAGAAAATTCGTTCATCAGACAGTATTTCTGAAAATGATAGCGAGAGCAATAATGAAAACTTTTCAAAGGATGATGGAGATCAAAAAAATAAAGAAAAGAAAACTAAGGAAGTTTTCCATCAGCTAAAAGCTATTAAATAGTTGTCTTGTCCATTTTCAAAGAAATAAAATATTAACACAGATTTTAATTTTCTGCATGTTTATTATTATCTTATAATGTAAAGCCTCAAATCTTATGTGATGAATATTATAGGTGTATAATAAATATGATATATAAAAAAATAAGAAAAAAATAAGAAAAAAAAAATAAGAAAAATGATAACAAATAAAATGATAAGAAAATTAAAATTTTAATAATTATTTCTTTAATTTTTAATAAAGTATTTTATTCATTATTTTGAACTATAAATCTATTAAATAAGCAGATAATTACATTATAAAGAAATAATAAATAAAGAAATTTTTTTTATTCTTCTTAAATAAAGAAATTTTCAATATTTATCTTGGATTTGAATAATTGATCACATTTTGAATGGTTATTTTAATATAACTACTGACATATGTATGTATATATATATATATATATATATATATATATATATATATATATATATATATAGATAGTGTCCCAATAATTATTATCACCTAAAATATCTTTAAATCTGTAACTTGAAACCTCCGAAGTGCCTGCATCTAGACAAAAATTCGCTATATGATAGTCTCCTTCATGCAATTTTGGTTACACAAATTTTTCTCTAGATTCTTATAGAATCTTAAAGATTCGACGATTCATTTCAGGTGATAATAATTATTAGGACACTTTGTATATGTGTATATCTATACAGTCTTGGCCAAAAATAATAGGCACTTATACTTTTTCACTTATCTAAAATTAATTAGATATTTATTTATTGCCTAATTTTTGCCTTATTTTGCTCATATTGTTTCTTATTGATTATCAATATTACAAATAAATTTATAGAATTTTTGAAACAGAATTCACAGCAAATGCCACAAATCAATTTTTAAATTAAAACGTTAAATAATGATTATCATAACGATAATTTAATGTTTAAGCTTAAAAATTGATTTCTGACATTTACTGTTATTATTTTTATTAAAAGAACGTTTTACAAGCGTAAAATAATACGATTTTAAATATTTAAAGTTTATTTTAATGTTTGATAAAATATTTTTACATTAGACAAATATTTATTTTAACATTTAAAAAAAGATTTGAAAAAAATGTTACATTATAAATGTAAAACATTTTTTTAAACTTTAAATGTTTTTATAAATGTTAAATCAAACACATTTATTTAATGTAAAAACATTTTATGAAACGTTAAAATAAATCTTCATTAAACATCAAATAAGCATTTTTATCAAACGTAAAAAAATTTTTTAACGTTTAGAAAAGATTTAAATGTTACAATAAATGTTTATTAAACATCAAATAATTATTTATTTCTGTTAAATGTTAAATAAACGTTTTTAAACATTAAAATTTCTTTAATCATTAAAATAAACGTTTTTTTAATGGAAAAGAGGAGATCATTTATTCCATTAGTTTTAACGTTTTTACAAATGTTTCAAAGAACAATTTTTAAATGTTTTTAAAAACATTATTATAAACATTATTTTGCTAATTGGGATTGAGACTGTTGCTAAAAACTTATTTAATGTAATATTCTTACTTATTGATTCCCATCTTCTTTCTACTTTTTAAGGCTTGGTCAATTGGAATGTTTGTATCGACGTAATATCAAACGACATAATTTTATAATCTTGTTCAATAGGCATACCATTAATTCTTTTTACAAATTTGAAACTGTTCTTAATATATCAAAAAGTTTGGTTAATTTTGTTCTTATCTATAATATCCTTTAAAAACGTTGCAAGAAGAGACTGTTTATGCAGCTAATTCTTAGAGGATAGCCCTCTTTATGTACCTTGATGAGTCTATATAATCTCTCTATAAAAAAATATTTTGAATAATATTTTGTGAATTTCGATCAGAAAACGCTAAGAAATACGACGACGAGTACATATAAAAATATGAATGAAAAATATACATTTAATGAGTGCATATGTAGTAATGGCATAGCCGGAAAGAGTTAACTTTCACAATCTGATATCATGTAGTGTTAAAGAATAATCGTAGTCTTTGTCATAAAAGATTATAATATTTGTAAACTTAATATACTTATTGTTAGAAATAAACGTTAATATATACTATGTAATGAGTATATTATTAATGCGTGTTGCTTTAATCTTTTCTTTTTTTTGAAAAGTTGGACAATTAATAATTAAATGACATATTGCTTTTTGAAGAGTAAAAGTCATTTTCAAATACAATTTAACTATATTAACTATATTAACTTTTACAAAGTAATTACAAAATTTTTATTAATATTATCGTTTTAATTTAATATTTATCCAAATAATAATAACAGCTATTCGAATAACAGCTATTCGAATGGATTACTTCTTTATAAGAAGATAAAATTTTAATCTTTGATGGTTATATAACGATATTTCATCGCATTATGCGACAATTATTTACAGAAATGTAAATCTTTTGTTGCATAATATTCATGTTTGCGTCGCATTTCAAAATATTTAAATGTTGAATTACATTATCACATTTAATAAGCCGACAAGTAACGTAATAATATCCAAAATTTAAAATTTAAGAAAAATTTATTTACTTTAATTTTAGTTTGAAATAATTCTACAAATTATTTTGAATAATGTTAAATATAATTTTTGTACATAATGTAATGATGCACATAATGTCACACGAGAAATCAAATATTACTCTACATACAACAATACATATAAAATAATATATAAAAATGCATATATACAAGTGAATAATACTTCATATTCTTGTAATGATAGAAAAATCATCATTCGGTTAACAATATTCGAAAACTCACCATTATGCCAACCAATCGTCCAGACACGTAGTCAACAACTGACTGAACAGCTAAGGCCTACTTTCAAACTCTCTCTCTATCTTACTCACTTGATTCTCCTTAACTACTCTGACGCAAAAATACGCGTCCATCTGTTCACTTTGCCACACATACACATCACGTACGCACGAGTATTAATATTAAAATATGCTGACTTTGAAAAGGATAGTGACAAAATAATCCGAAATGTAAGGATTGATATCAACATATTAATTTAGATTAAATTTTTAGTACTATAAATATTTATATGTAAAACACCATAAAGATTATACTACTTAATGTTTTGATTGTATTGAATATATACAATAAATTGCATGTGTATAATTCTTATAATAATAGATATTGTTGAGTTAGATATAAGTGAATATGATATAAGTGGATATTTTATTTTAATTTAATAATGTTAAAAATTGTTTTGGCTAAGTTGTTCCATTTTTCAACTTACTTGCACCGTCGTTCTTACTTGTTATTTCTCATTCTCTTTTACTTTCGTTCTTTCTTTTATTCATTAGATAAATTATAACATAATTTGTGTATGAAGATGAAACTACCGATCTTTAACGTGATATTAAAAAAAAACAAAAACATGCATTTACACTTGGATAATCTTTTTGATGGCATGATGGTATAAGAAGAAAAAAGTTTTCTTTTTTTCTTTGGATGAGAGGAAAATCATTTCTTTCTTATATGCATATATCATGTTCTATCTATTGTATATTAAACATAGTTTATATTAGTTTCTTCTAAATTTATTTTCATTTTTATACTTATTCTCCTTATAATAAATTTTATATTATTAACACACACATGCATTATTAAATATCATTCAATATCATTATATAGATGTTTGATATACAAAGTTATTAGTGTACTGATTATCATTAAAATAACTCGAATCTTGTGACGATAAGTCTATCGATCGTTGACATTATTTGTGAAGAATTATGAAGGAATAAGTGACATTAATTTTCTATAATTCTCATACTGTTACTAATAACATTATTAATTTAATTTTTATAAATAAACATCGCAATTGGAATTATTATTTAGCATATTAATTTTGAAAAATATTATATATATTTTTGTATGTTTAATTACTCAGTTGTTAATCCATTTGATAAGACTAATTATTAAATTTAAATTGTTATTATTGCGAAAATAAAACATCCTGCTTAAAAAAATGAATAGAACTATATCAGATATTATAAAAAAATTTAAGAACTGGAAAGGATACGAGTCATAGGAGTCAAACGCAGAAGACGTCATGCAAATAATATATCTATGAAGTGTGAAACTTCTTTATTCACTAAAACGTGTTTACATGTTTCGGCTCACTTTTGAGCCTTCCTCAGAGACAACATAAACTAACACATATAAAAACTGTGAATAAAAATTATTCTGTCATGACGAGCTTCTCTACATCGAGAATTTAAATGTCGGAGTTAAAACCAAACAGAATGAAAGGAAAAGGAAAAAAGAAAAGAAATTAGGAAATATCGTAAAATAGAATATGGAGAATTTATCTAATTCTATCTAACAATTAACTGATAATTAACATTTACTAATTATCAAACAACTTTAAGATTATAATTAATTATCCAGCAAATAAGGACGCTCATCATGTTCATAGAATATCGCAAACATTATTAGAAAAATAATTCAAGAATCGGCTCCTGATAATGTTAGTCAATATCAAATACAGTCACTTTTTTAGTTAGTAATTTTCCGAGCAAATGGAAAAATGTATCATTAAAGCATTAATCAATTCTAAGAACAAGAAAATTGTCGATAAACACATCAGAAAAACTCATTACTGCGTATGAACGACACTGGCATTGATTGACTAGACGTGACAACTCAAGCCTTTATTGCTTATACTGTATCTATGATTATATGATTATATCTAATATCTATGATTGGGAGGTAGATCTTGGGAAGCCCCTCCATATCCGTCTGCAAGTTGAATCCATGCATCTGTCTCCTGATAAATATCACCTCTGAAATCAATCTCTTTCTGTAGTGAAGCTCCTCGTTCAGTATTATAACGTTATCCCAATCGAAATCATAGCCCTTGTAACCGATGTTCCGTTATGACATTACGAATAGATGTATTCCATCGGATATGGTTCCTATGCTCCGTGATTTTTTACCTTAGCTGTCTACACGTCTGTCTCACATAACTTGCATCGCAACTCTTACACGAGATCTTATAAACAACATTCGACTTCTTGTCATGTAATAAAGGATCCTTATGCACCCTAATGAATTCTCGCAATTTATTAGTACTATAAACGATACTCTCATACGTTCGCTATTCAATCTATTAAACTTCTCAGTAACACCATAAACGAAAGGAACAGTGAACCACGAAGGAAAACTGCCGAAAACCGAATCAAAGACAAAGTTCTAATCTCCAACTTTCGCATAACTAGATCCGCGATGACGGGAGATAACGGAAAACCTATAGGAGTTCTGTAAATTTACCTATATATAATTATCAAAAACAAAGAAAATAGAATCTAAAACAAACTGAACCGCTTTGATGAATTTCTTCTCCGGTAAATAACAATTTCTAGAAATAAATCGCCAATGGTCTTTAATACAATTCATCGCATAGTCAATGGGGACGTTAGTGAAAAGGCTCACAATATCCATTGACTTATCTGAAATTCATCACTCAAATGTTTCTACCATCAAGTTCTTTTACAAGTTTAAAACCATTTTCCTTAGGAATTGTTTTTATGGTAATATTATGAAGAAACACTGCTAACGAATACAATGGGCTATTTATTTTCGAAGAAACTATTATACGAAAGGGGCAGTCCTGCTTATGTATTTTCAGAAGTGCGTAGACTCTCGGAAATATCTCATTATTACTTAACCAGAGAGAAGAAAATTATTATGGCTAGTAATAGGAAGAGTGTTGTTAATGATAATTGGGTTGAAGCAGTACAGTCTTCACGTTCTTTTCAGTCGTATTACTGACTTTAATAGATTGAATAGTGACCGTACGAAAATATTGTTTTATAGTACTAATAAATTGCAAGAATTCATTAGGGTGCGTTAGGATCCTTTATCGCTTCTTTACAAAAAGTCGAATGTTATTTATAAAATCTCGTGTAAGAATTGCAATGCAAGTTATGTGAGACAGACGTGTAGACAGCTGAAGTTAAGAATCACGGAGCATAGGAATCACATCATCCGATGGAATCGGATCACGTCTATTCGTAATATCATAACGGAGCATCGGTTACAAGGATGATTTCGATTGGGACAATACTGGACGAGGAGCTTCACTACAGAAAGAGATTGATTTCGGAGGTGATATTTATCAGGAGACAGATGCATGGATTCAACTTGCAGACGGATATGGAGGGGCTTCTCAAGACCTACCTCCCAATCATAGATATTAGATATAATCATATAATTATAGGTACAAGCTATAAAGGCTTGAATTGTCACGTCTAGTCAATCAATGTCAGTGTCGTTCATACGCAGTAATGAGTTTTTCTGATGTGTTTATCGATAACTTTCTTGTTCTTGGAATTGATTAATGCTTTAATGATACATTTTTCCATTTGTTATCTCGGAAAATTACTAACTAAAAAAGTGACTCACTGTGTTTGATATTGACTGACCAACATTATCAGGAATTCTTGAATTATTTTTATAGTAATGTTTGTGATATTCTGTGAACATGATGAGCGTCCTTATTTGCTGGATAATTAATTATAATTTTAAAATTATTTGATAATTAGTAAATGTTAATTGTTAGTTAATTGTTAGATAGATAAATTAGATAAATTCTCCATATTCTATTTTACGATATTTCCTAATTTCTTTTCCTTTTTTTCTTTTCCTTTTTCTTTTTGGTTTTAATTCCGACTTTTAAATTCTTGATATAGGGGAGTTCACCAGAATAGAATAATTTTTATTCACAGTTTTTATATATGTCAGTTTATGTTGTCTCTGAGAAAGGCTCAAAAGTGAGCCGAAACATGTAAGCCAACGTCTTTTAGTAAATAAAGATATTTCACACTTCATAGATATATTATTTGCGCGACGTCTTCTGCGCTTATTCTTTCCACTTCTCTGATTTATAAAAAGTCTTGGTTAGTTTGATTTGTTTGTACGGATAAAAAATTTAATAACTTTATATCATAACCGATATAGTTGTATACAATTACATCTAAAACGCTAGCGGGATTTTATAACATTTTTATATATATATATATATATATATATATATATATATACACACACACATTTTTATATATATGCAATTAATTATTACAAACATCTAGATCTTAATCGAGTTACTCTCAATACAAACAAATTATGGTATTACAAATTATAAAATATGGCAATGATTTCTGCGTCATTTTGATCCTTGCATTTGTTCTTTTCTAATATAAACTATTCAAGAAAATTAAACTTCTTCTGATTGTAGAACTTATTATAATACGTGTTGCACATAATGCAATATTGTCATAACTTGGTATATATCACGTAATAGTTTTAAGTTAAGTGATCATTAAACAATAATAATAATAATAATGAAAAAATGCAATTAAGAGCTTAAATTCGCAGTAATTGGAGCGATTATATTAACATATATTTCTCAATTCTACATATATATAACAAATATATATAACAAATACAATATTTGTTATATATATGTACAATAGTATTGAGAAATACTATATGTTAATATAATCACTCCAATTACTGCGAATTTAGGCTCTTGATTGCCCGTTTTTTTATTTATTGTTTAATTTTTATCTTAGAGCCCAACTTTAATTATTCTTTGATAAGTGATCATTGTTCCTGGTGCCGAACGTGACCGGTATTCCTTCTCTTGCTTGCCGTGAAACTTGACTTAAATTAGTGATTTGACTTGCGCTCAACTTGCTTTCAAGTAGTTTCGATTTCAGAAGAAATGGCGAACTACATTTCCTCGAAATATCGACGTTCTTTATTAAGCCGCGTCGCATCATCCGAACTCGTTTCTACTTCTTCGATGGCCGCTTGAACATCATTGAAAGTATCTCACATTTCATTGAATGTATATAACCTGACACAGTTCAATTAAGGAAACATTATGCACGTCAAACCATTTTAAGTGGCGGTTTTTGTACACTGACTTTTGACTTGATCTCTTTGACTTTCCAGCAAGAACACAGTGTAACACAGTGAATCATTCTTGTTGTTTGTCTACGTTAAAAAAGAGCAGAACGATTCACTGTATTATATAGTGTCTAACTGTCTTTGCTGGAAAGCATCCATTGACTTTAACTTTAAGCGTTATTAACTGGTGGGGTGCCGTTATCACCTTTACCTTACGAATAATGAAGAACTTACTAAAAAAAGTTACTAACGAGAGGTTACTAAAGAAATTGCGCGATTCGATCCTGACACGATCAATTGATACTACGATCAATTATCGATGATAGCGTTATCGAGGTATTGATGCACGAGTATTTTTCCTTGCGAGTTACGGAATGCGCCAAGATGGCGAACTTTTTGATAATATGGCGAGCTTTTCGACAATATGGCTCGTTAAACGCGTTAATCACGAGAACTGGCGTAAATGACTGCGTTTGCGGAATGTATAAAACTGCCCGGCTGCTTGATATGATATCAAGGGCTCTTCAAAAATTATTAGCTTAATAATTCCTAGCGTGAATCCTGGTCTCTTTCGAGCTAAAATCCGAGCCAAATCAATACTTGAGCTGACAATAGTCCGGTTTGAAGGACAATGTTTACATGGTATCCTTAATCGGGTTTAATGACATGCATAGTTATGAAATTCCAATCAGCTGTTCCTCCGAAGAATGAAACGACGTGATTGGCTGTGTACCCGAACTGAACAATATGAAAGAAGTCCAAAACGCACGCGACAGTCGCGCCACTAGCACGAACTACTAACGCCAAATTTCCAATTAGATTTATCCTATGCTGTTCGCGAAAGGGCGCGTCTTTCTTAGAATACGAATAATAATATAATAAACTTAACATTTCTAATAATCGATTTCTAATTTGAATGTTATTAAATAAACCAATGATTAAATCAATGCAATTGAATCAGCTTTTCCTCATTAATTAGTAAATTATAGTTCATCGCGATTCTATGATTTTAATTATATAATATGAAAAACATTTTTCACTATCTATCTTTTTCTAATGGAAAGATCTGATTAAATAGTTATTTGTGATACAGGAGCTGATCGAAACAATACAATTAAATCAAGTCCTTAAATTGGTATAATAACAGTTCATCGCGATTCTGTGACTCCAATATTATCAGGTTGAAATCTAATTTTAGGATAGAAATTATTTCAAAGAATGAAAGTGTTACAAAGGTTATTCGCCGGATATATAATCGTTTTTTGGCCAAGATATGGCGTAATTTTTCTAGAAACAACATTTATTAATTATTTTAAATAAATACGATCAAATTTCATAATTAATCGATTAAGTGCCAACATCTGGCTGCTATCGAAATCGATGATATTGAAACGCAATCCCTTCCTTGAAAAGAGCCTCAATCGTTTATCTTTTTTTTGAAATGGGATATGACAATCGTACATATTTTTGCAATATGTTTCAAGATTAGTAGAAGTATAAATATAAGTGAAAGAATTGATAGAGTTGTATTTTCATAAATTTTTGTGAGGGTGAAACGTTTTTTTGAAGCATACTTTGGAAATGAGCGCATATTCTGAAAAGAAGGAGTTATAGACGAAAATAAATTTAGTCTAGAAATGCGCCAAATTATAATGTTGAAATCTATGAGAGCGAACTTGTCTTACTATTAGTAAATCATTATAAATATGGATCGAGATTTTAATCAAGTAGAGCGCGATCTATTGAAGCGATCCCATCAAATTGCTACCTTGAAGGAGTGGATAGAAGAGTGCAATAAATTTAAATAGTTTGAAGAATGAAATCATGTCAAGCGTCCACGGCTCTCCACTAGATACAGACAATCTCTAATCGCTACAATTGCACGACTCGAGGATACAAAGACTTAATTAGAAAAACAATTTCTGCATTTTGGTAGTGATTATACGAGCACTAGCAATAACAGTGACAATAACGTGGAAAGATCTTTTGTTTGGCGAGAGATCGATGCAGCGTTTGAAAATCGAATTTTAACTGATGCGATAATTAACACGGATTCGAACGGATATCGAGCCACGACGATTTTTAGAATAGCTATAGCTCGAGCGAGACACAATGAAAAGACACAACTATATAAAAGTGAACACGATATTTAATGGCGAATTTGCGATGGGTAATAAACGTACCAATAAAAGTATCAATACTAAAAACTATGAATTCATTCAAACATCGAACTTGTGTGAGTAGTACTAGCGGCATGTCATCGAACCCACATTGGCTTCTCTCGAGGAGTTTTAAGAAGGCAGTGGATGGGTATTGTCGCGAATCTTGAATTTTACAATAAACATCAATAAGTACAATCCAATGCGCGTGGGATGTCGCTTCGAAGTGCCGCGAGAAATAATGAGAAAGAGAGCGGTGATTAACGTGCGATCGATGGACAATGCATGCTTCGCGTGGTCGATGATCGTCGCTCTGTATTCAGCCGAAAGAAACGCGGATCGTGAATCTTTCTACCTATACTACGATGGTGCTGAATTTGCAAAATATAGAATTTTTTATAACGTTAAAAGACATAACAAAATTCGAACGTCTCAACGACATGTTCATTAATGTATTGAGGGACAGAAAACGCTAAATGTTCTCCCGATACAACTCGCTAACGACAGAAAGGCGAAAGAAACATGTGAATTTATTACATTTGTAAAATCTGCGAGATGACAATGTGTCATTTCGTATGGATCAAGAATTTATCCCGGCTCATGAGCTCGCAATTGAGTAAACATCATGATCAAAAGTATATTTGCAATCGATAAGTATATGATTAATAAAAACGAATTCTTCTTTAAAAAAAATTAACATTATTTGTTTTTATTTGCAGCTGTTTACATTATTTTCATTCCAACGAGAGATTGCAGTCACACATGGTAGATTACCGACGGTAAACGACTGCACTATCCGACTACTGAACGACGACAAGTGATTGAGTTTTAACAATTATAATAGAAAGGAACGAGTTCCTTTGTCATTTATGCTGATCTAGAATGTATCCTCGAGAAAACTGATAGCGATCAGGAAGCATCTATGCGCACGTATCAACATTATTAAATATTTAGCATAGAATACTACGTGCGATGATTCGCTATCAAAATATCGATTTCGTCGCGATCCAGATTTCATGGTTCGTCGAAAAATTAAGAAGTTTAGCACATCGTATAAAAAAAATTTTAGCAGCTAATGTTCTCATGGAAACTTTGTCAAGCGAACAATAGAAGACATTGCGCAGCGCGACGGATTGTCGTGTGTGCGAAAACCCTTTCGCATTAGATGATAATCGAGTAAGCAATCATTGCCATTTAATCAGTCATTACAGAGGTCTCTCGCATTCAAATTGCAATTTAAATTATGAAACCTCATATTTTATTCCCATAGTTTTCTACAATTTATCAGATTATGACTCACATTTTATTCATATATATATATATTTAAAGAAATAGCTACAGCATATAAAGATAGTATAGATTTATTACAATATCAATAATAAAGGAAAAACATATATCATTTACAAAAATGTTAAAGATATCTGAAAGATCAGATTCGCGAAATAATATAAAATTACGATTCATCATTTCTTATAAATTTTTAAGTAATCTCGACAAATTAGCATCCTTTCTCAATAAAAATGAACTTCGAATTTTACAATGCGAATTTCAAAATTTGTTCGAAGAAGACTTCGAACTAATGTCAAGTTACTGACACGAAAAGAAATTTTTTCATAGGAATACTTTGATTGCGCTGACAAGTTGCAAGATATGCGTTTTCTACCGCGCGAATCATTCTATAGTTCCTTGTGACACTGTATCCGAAAGCGATTATGCCGTAAACGTTTGGCAATAGTTCTCTTAGATTCAAACCTTGGGTTAATATAGCGATCTGTATTTAAAAACGGACATATTGCTATTAGTCGACATATTTGAAAATTTTCATGATAAATGTATTGAAAGTTATGATCTCTGCGTATTATTATATTTTACCAGGTTTTACGTGGGATGCTATGCTGAAACATATACGCATAAATTTCGAACTGCTTACTGATATCGATATAGTGATGTTTATCGAGCGGCGGTCTTAGTCAATGTTCCAGCAAATATGCGCAAGCCAATAACAAATATATGCAATCATACGATCCCTCGAAACCTTCTATGTACGTGGGTCGTTTGATAAATTTGGTAAATTTCCATGAAATGGCACTACAATCCATTTGATGACGCGACATCTCGAAAGATCCACTCTTCGAACTCCTTCAGGCCAAATTTCAGCTAGAAAGGACGCAGTTCACGTTTGATAA
>Ga0157363_1003484_pt1 | contig 14233 bp, 15 predicted proteins | sample AttsexASBM1_FD_111477 | JGI IMG/M metagenome (GOLD analysis project Ga0157363, IMG submission 111477) | Fungus gardens microbial communities from leaf cutter ant in Ribeirão Preto, State of São Paulo, Brazil - Atta sexdens ASBM1 | ecosystem: Host-associated > Fungi > Mycelium > Unclassified ...
AGCGCACAACTTTACAGCCTGGTCGAGACGGCCAAAGCCAACGGCCAAGAGCCCTATGCGTGGCTGCGCCACGCACTGGAACGCCTGCCGCAGGCGTGCTCAGTGGAAGACTACGAAGCGCTGCTACCGTGGAATTGCACACCTAAAATACACAGCTAGGTGCTCTGCCCATTATTGGTTAGGTGGGGTTCATGGAGCGCTTACGGATCACCGGACATGCTCAACGTCCGCGCCCGATCGGCGGACCTACGCAACAGGCTGAAAACCAAGCGCGAGCGCAGCTGGAGCGGCACTACTCTTGGCCAAGTACTGACCGACATCGCAGGCGCAAACGACCTCAAAACCAGCATCGCTGACTCTGTGGCAGCGCGCGCACTGAAGCACCTGGACCAAGCCAACGAACCGGACGCCAACATGCTGACCCGCCTGGTGAGCTGCACGGCGCGGTGATCACGGTGAAAGCCGGTTGCCTGCTCTGCCTGCCGGCCGGTGCGGTAAGACCGCAAAGGGCGCCGCTCTTCCCCACATCACGCTGACCATGCACGACGGCGACGGCCACCCCTTCCTGCAGGCTGACCGTGACAGTTACGACGGAGTGAAGGCCTACTATTACGACGTTGGCAGCGCCAAAAAACAGGAGGCGATTGCCGGCGGTGGCGATAAGTTAAAGGACTTGCGCCGCACCTATAGTGATCGAGACTCAGCATTGCGGGCTGCACAGTCCGAACTGAACCGCCTGCAGCGCGGCAGCGCCACGCTCAGCCACAACCTGGCCAAAGGCCGTGCGGACCTCATTCCAGAGCTGACCTACAGCTTGCGAGGGATGAAGCCCGAGATCGATGCGATTGTCTGGTACGGCGGCAATGTGCAGCACAGCCTGACCGATAGCGGGGGCTACACCACAAGCCTGCAGCTTGAGAGCAAGCTGCCCGAGGACACAGTCGGCACGTTGTACGAAGAACCCAAAATTGGCACCTACACAGGTGTCGTGGCGTTCTATAAGGATAAAGCTACAGGTAAAGAAACATCTGTAGTTGCGGGCAAACGACAAATCCGAAACGCATCAAACATGTTTATGACAGCAAGGAAGCTGCTCAGAAAGAGGCCAACCGAGTATGGAAAAAATGAAAACCACTTGACTCCAAGCATCATTTTAAAAATCTAGATGTGCAATATAGCAAAAACCCCCGTGATTTAGGCTATGCTTTTGGATAAAGATTATCTGAGACCACAGGTAGACATAATGCTATTAGCCAAGAGTTGCAAAAGCAAGTACAACATTAAAAACGGCTCAATTAAGTTAGGAACCCTCTACGAGTATCGAAGCATTGAAAACGACGAACTTGTAGATAAGCAAGAAGGAATGCTTACATTCAACCTAAATTTTAGAGGGAAGGTTGAAGTACCTCCAAAATGGTTCGCAACAATTAGCGGGGGCGCCATAGGTTTTTCTGGAGCTGAACCAATTCGATTTTTAGGCCGTCAGAGCGCTTACTTCAAACATGTTCACTTCGAAAGCATTGGTGCTGACAAGGTAATCCTGAAAGATTCATCAGCAGTATTTTCTCACGAATCATTGAATAGCTTCATATTCTGCGTATCCCGCGTTAGGAGAACAACTGACTGCATAGGGATTTTTAAAGGCTGCGACGATTATTGGTACCTCCCTGAAATCAGAGCAGACAGGTTCGCAAGGCGACTCGGCCAAGTTCTATTGAATCATATAATCGAAGAGCGCAAAAAGGGTAACCATATCATTCCTGCGCAAGTACCCTCAGACAAACTCAAAATTATGGCCGAGCACAGACAGGTTGATTATTTAAGCAGAGAAATTGACCTATATAAAAACAGCGCAATCGAACTTGAAGAATTTACAAAGAAGATGAGAAGCACGGCCTTCACTAAGCCGAAATCGTACAAAAACGAACTTGAATACAGATTTAACTTTACGATCGTCTCAGAAAACTGCGTTGTGGAACCTCTAGTAAAATCTGTATTTCTGGATTCATCTCAACTGCTAGAGTTTCTACTGTAACGAATGCAAAGAGGCCCAGCAGCTGCTGGGCCTCCATTCAATTCACTTTACTCAGCCGACTTCGAAAGCACCTCTAACATCCTCATCAAGTCTTCTTTTCCCTGCTCGTCCAGGTCGCGCAGAAGTTCGAAAAAGAGGCGTTCCAACTGGGCAAAGCTTTCCATTACAGGCACTCCATTTCCATTATACATATGCAGCATCCAAGATGCTGCACACAACCCGCTGGAAAGTTTCCTGACGTCAACCCTCTATAATTTAGAGGGGCGCAGCCATGAACCAATTACCCATTGTCTCGGTGGATTTCACACTTAATTGCACCTCTCCATAGCTTTGTTTTTCTCCATCCATGAGTGCCGAAAGCTTTCTGAAAACTTCGCGGTGGTCTGACTCCGGTGCAGCGGCAGCCAGGGCAGCGCTAGCGACGAGCATGATTTCGATGCCCGAAGCCGGAGTGCCGTTCCCTGCCCCGACCAATGTCACATCAACCATTTCGCCAGTTTCCTTCGACACTGCGGCAATTAGTGATGTGTATGGCCCTAGGTTGGCCCTCAAAACGTTCTGCACCTCACCGATGGTAATATCCGCCGGATCAACCAGGTAGGGCTTTTCGTATTTCTTGAGTATTGCATTGATACGAGTTGCGTACTCAGATGGCGACATATGCAAAGTTTTAACTTCGCGCTTTACAGCCGCCTCACTCTTAGCAGTTGCAATTGGGGTATTCGCTTGCCCAGGCTCTTTGCTTTCAATAATCCCCACAGCCACAGCAATAGTGACAACAACTAAAGCTATGAAGCAGCAAGCGAAGATGCCAGCCACCTGCCTGGTTAACCAACCGCTTCCACTTTTCTTCATACGGCCCGCAAGCCACCACCAAGTCCCCGCGCCTACTCCTAGGCTCAGGATTCCAACCAAACCATCCATACATCGTCCTCGATAAAACACCGACCCCCATGGTCGGCAACTGCATTCCATTCAGCTGATAGCCCAGCTTCCCTACTTCAGAGAGTTTGCCTTTGCAAAAGCGTGCGCGGTGCGCATCAACACCGATCTGTCGCTGTCCGCGATGTCGCGGAGCACGGCCACGAAACCGGCTTCATCAGCACTGAGGCTTTTCGCGGCCTGCGGTGACATCGCCCCAGTCAGCACGAACAGAACGTCGACGTCCACTCCGGCAGCAAGGCTTAGCAGAGCTGCGCCAGCCTCCCGAGTGCCCACTTCGTAGCTTGCCAGCGCCCGCTTGGACACCCCTACGAGCGCAGCCATTTGGTCCTGTGTCAGGTCGAGCCGGTTGCGTTCGGCTCGAAGGCGCGCACCCATTTCTTCAAGGAGACGCACAAACGTTCCTTTTGTTTATTTAACAATGCACAAATGTGCATCATCCTTCGCGTACCACTACACGAGATTGCACGATTGCCACTATGCACGCCACCCCCGTAACCGGGCAAGCATGCGAGAAAGCCCGACAATGCTTGGAAAAGCAGGGTGTCTCCGTAAAAGAGTTCGCCATCAAGCATGACCTACACCCCAGCACCGTCTACGCCGTTCTACTCGACAGAAGAAGTGCTTACGCGGTGAGGCGCACCGAGCGGCTGTATTGCACGGTATCAAGCGGCTGCCCAAGCCCAAGCCCAAGCGAAGCGAAAGCCAAAACTACCCCCCTGGCCTACTAGAAACCCTGCGCCAGTTGGTCAGCGCCGTTGTGTGCGCGTATCCAGGCGGTCGGGAGTGTGCAGCTGCACGCCTCGGCTATCAGCTCAAGCAGTTCGACAATCGGGTGTATGAGACGCCGGACGCCGGCCGCTCAGCTACGACCAGATCCACTAGCTGGAGCAGGAAGTCAACACAACGCACCTGCCCGATTTTATCACTTGGCTTTACGGCGGAATGTTCGTTTCACTGAGCAAAACCGAGGAGTTGGACAACGTAGAGCTGTTCCGGCGTTCACTGAAGACCGACGCCAAGCTGGGTCACATCGACCAGCTCATCGCAGCATCGATCGAAGACGGTGTCATTGAGGCGTGTGAGGCACTGGCCATTATCCAGGCCTTGACGCGTTACTTCGCCGCCCGCACTGCGGAAGTCGCGGCAACTATTCAGCTGTACAGCGCGGCGAACGTGAGAGGCCAGCAGTGAGTAGCGCATACAAACTCGTTTGCCCTCATTGCAGCGGCAGGATGCGCATTCGCACTCGCGAAGGCACACATATCTTCCTGCGCATTGCCTACCTGCAGTGCGTGAATGAGGCCTGCGGCTGGTCCGTACGCGCCGAATTCGAGATGACCCACGAAATGAGTCCCGGCGGCATGCCCAACCCTTCTGTCCGGTTGCCTGTCGCACCCGTGGCACTGTGCCGTCAGGCCATGAAATCTGCATCACAGGACGATCAACCCGATCTGCTCGATCAGCTGGACATGGACGAACAAACCGCATGAACACTATCGCCTTGCTCAGCAACCACGAAACCGACTATCGCGACGCCATGCAGCGTGCTGCAGTGGCTTACCTGTACCGCCGGGAAGGCTTGCATCTTTCGGGTGACAGCCAAGTTCTGAGCTGCTGCAGCGTGTACCTGGCAGAGTCGTTGGAGGTTCCTTCACACCTGGTGCAGCGCATTGCCGAACTTGCGGTAGCTGAGTTCGAGAGCAAAACCACCAAGCGCCTGCAAATGGTCGGTGTCTGCCCCTCCAGCGGGATCTACCGCCCACGGCTCATGCTGTCCGACACCATCACACAGCATCGCTACCAGGTGCCGGCCTAAGTGCATGCTTTTCTGAGCAGCGCTTCACAGGGTACTCGACTGCCGTTGCAGCAGCCTGGTTCTTCACAGCCTTCACGGCCCTCATCGCCAGCAAGCTGGCTCCCATAGGTCGGCGGTTTCACGCCGGCCCATGGATGAGATAGCGCGGGCAAGGCTGAAGGTGTTTTAGCAAGTACACAGCAGCCTAGCCCCCCCTGAGCAGGCCCCAAAGGGCCCACCCCAACTTCACCTCATCTCAAAACGCCGTACTCACCGTCACCGCCATACTCCGCGGATCCCCATAAATCGCCCCGGCATAGAACCCATACCGGGTGTAGTAATGCTTGTCGAACAGGTTATTGACGTTGAGGCTCACCGCCGTCTCATCCGTCACCTGGTACTTGGCCATGGCATTCCAGATCGCATACCCCGACCAGTTCACATCGGTCGACCCGCTGCTCACCCCATTCACCGGCTGCCCCGCCGGCGAGGACAGTGCACGAATGTTGCTCTGCGCAGTCACCCCAGCCCCCAGCGTCAGGCGCTCGAGCGGGCCGGACAGGCGGTAGGTGGTGGAGGCCTTGAACAGGTGCGACGGATCGCTGCGCCCGTCGCTGTCCACGCGGCGGAAGTGCAGGTAGGTGTAGCCGGCGTAGACGTTCCAGTTCGGGGTCAGGGCGCCGGCGAGTTCCAGGTCGATGCCGTCGGTTTCCTGGCCGGTGCCGGTCGTATAGGCGGTGTCGCCGGTCGGGGTCAGCAGGTCGCCGTCGGTCACGGCCTTGTTTTCCTGCTTGGTGCGGAAGTACGCCGCCGAGGCGTTCAGGCGGCCGTCGAACCATTCACCCTTGAGGCCGGTTTCGTAGCTTTGTCCGCGGATCGGCTCGACCTTGCCGCCGGTGCTGGTCTCGGCGCTCTGGGGGGTGAAGATGTCGGTATAGCTGGCGTACAGCGAGTAGGTGTCGTTGAGGTCGTACACCACGCCCATGTAGGGGGTGACGATGCCGTGCTCTTGCTGGCTGCTGCGCACGCCGGCGGTGCTGCGGGTGATGGCGCTGTAGTCGCTGCTGCGTACGCCGAGGATGACCGACAGCGGGTCGGTGATGCTCAGGCGGGTGGCGGCGTACAGGCCTTGCAGGCGGGTAGTGGTCTTACTGTGCAGGCCGGTCCTGGACGTGAGCATGTCGAAGTCGTCGTCCACGCCGTCGTACCAGTTGCTGACCGGGAAGCCATTGTTGGCGCGGAACTGGCAGCCCACCGAGGGCGCGCTGATGCGGTCGGCGCCGACCAGGGTGCAGCTGTACTGGGGCGACCAGGCGACGGTGCGGCTGTCGTTGTAGCCGACCATGGCCTGGTGGGTGCGGCCGAACAGCTGGAACGGGCCGTTCAGGTCGATCTGCGCGGACTGTTGGGTGGTGTCGGTCGAGCTGTGCAGACCGTTGAGAATCGCGCCACTGCCGTCCTCGTTCCAGTACCCGCCGAAGCGGCCACGGCCAGCCGAGTTGACCTTGGCCAGGCCGCGATGGTTGAGCGCATCGCTGCTGCTCTGGGCCACGCGCAGGTCCAGGTTCCAGTCGTTGTCGAAGCGGTGCTGCAAGGAGCCGAAGGTAGTACGGGTGGTATATTCGCCGAAGCTCCAGCTGGGCACCACGTTGGTGCTGCGCGGCAGGTCGGTCTTGCGGCCGTTGGCGTACCAGATCGGGATGTTCGCGCCCCAGCCGCCGCCGACGACCTTGTTGTACTCGTACTGGAAGCCGGCACCGACGGTGGTGGCGTCGTCCAGGTCGAAGGCGAAGGTGGCCAGGGCGGCGCGGCTGCGGTCGGACTGGTGATCGCGGAAGGAGTCGGCCTCCTGCTGGGTCATCACGAAGCGCGAACGCAGGCGGCCGTCTTCGGACAGCGGCAGGTTCAGGTCGGCGCCCAGGCGGCGCTTGTCCCAGCTGCCGTAGGTGGCGTAGGCGCTGCCACCGAAGGTGCGGGTCGGGGTCTTGCGGATCAGGTCGACCGTGGCCGACGGGTCGCCCGTGCCGCCCAGCAGGCCGTTGGCGCCGCGCACGATGTCGATGCGCTCGTAGAGGTCCATGTTCAGGGCGTTGCCGCCGCCGTTGAAGTCCGAACCGCCCTGGAACTGCAGGCCATCGACCTTCCAGTTGCTGATGGAATAGCCACGCGCGCGGTAGTCGGTACGCCCGCCTACCTCGGCCTTGCTGGCGGTGACGCCGGGCGTGGTCTCCAGCGCCTGCTCGATGGTCTGGATCTGCCGGTCGTCCATCTGCTGGCGGGTGATGGTGGTGACCGACTGCGGGGTCTGCCGAGGCGTGAGGTCCAGGCCCGTGGAACTGCGCGTGGACTCGACGGTGTAGCCGATCTGGCCGGCGTCGTCGGCGATCAGGGCGCTGTCTTCGATCTGGGTGGCGTCCAGTTGCAATGGCTGGGCATCGGCGGCGAACACGCCGTGGCTGAGGCTCAAGGCGATGCAGGCGGCCAATGGGGTCAGGCGGCTGCCGCCCCGGTTGATGAAGGGTGAGACGGTGAAGCGGTTCGATGATGTCATTGGGAAAGCGTCGTATTCGCAGATGATTTTTTGGTAGGATTCTACGAATGCGGCTCTCGAGCTCCATGACGAGCTTGTACGGGGATGTAATCGAACGTAATGAGCGCCAGCATCTTCCAACGAGGTTGTGACCCATGAATGCCACCCTGCTGGTCGTCGACGATGACGACGAGATCCGTGAACTGCTCTGCGACTACCTCAGCGAGGCTGGCCATACCGTGATCGCGGCGGCCGATGGTGTGCAGATGCGCGCCCAGTTGGCACGGCACAAGGTCGATCTGGTAGTGCTGGACCTGATGCTGCCGGGCGAGGATGGCCTGAGCCTGTGCCGGCAGTTGCAAGCGCACCCGGGGCTGGCGGTGATCATGCTGTCGGCCAAGGGCAGCACCCTCGACCGCATCGTCGGGCTGGAAGTCGGTGCCGACGATTACCTGGCCAAACCCTTCGAGCCGCGTGAGCTGATCGCCCGCATCAAGGCCGTGCTGCGCCGCCCCCAGCGGCTCGAATCCGCCGACACCCAGGACGAGACGGTGCAGACCTTCGCCGGGCATCGGCTGGACTCGATCAAGCGCCTGCTGACTTTCCCCGATGGCACGACCTTGACCTTGCCGCGCTCCGACCACCGGGTCCTGCGCGAGCTGCTCGAAGCCAGTGAGCGCGTGGTCTCGCGAGACCTGCTGACACGCAGCGCCTTCGGTCGCGACCATTTGCCCGAGGACCGCTCGGTGGACATGTGCGTCAGCCGCTTGCGCCAACACCTGCAGCGCCTCCCGGACAGCGGCGTGCAGATCCTCACCATCCGCAACGAAGGCTACCTGCTGAGCATCGCGCGCGCCGTCGCGGCCAGCTGACGTGGTCGTCCCTGCCCTGCTCCGCCGCCTATGGCCACGGACGCTGTTCGGTCAACTGTTGCTGATCATGGTCAGCGGCACCCTGGTAGTGCAGTTGATGTCCAGCAGCATCTGGTTCGACGTACGCTTCGCCCAGGTGCTGGAAGCGCCGGTGCGCCTGATGGCGGCGCGGGCTGCCCCACTCATCGCTCAGGCCGATTGTCATGTGCCCAGCGCCCAGGTGCCGCCGCGCTACCGGGTACGCTGCGCCGACCGACTGCCTGCCACACGCCATGACGATCGGCCCGGTCGGCATCGGATCGAGCTGCTGCTCAATCAGGCACTTACTCACGAGTTGGGCCAGCCACGGGCCGTCCGCTTGCTGCTCGGCGAACTGATCGATGAACAGGGACGCCCGGTGGTCTGGCACAGCCTGTTCGGCCTGCGCACGGCCCAGGCGCACCTGCGCTTCGCCGTAGAGTTGCCAGACGGTCACTGGCTGATCGTCGAGGGTCGTGAGCTGCAGGGCTGGAGCGGCGAGTCGGCCTGGGTGCTGATCGGCGACTACCTGCTGCGCGTCTATGTCCTGCGCATCATCGCGGTGCTGATGGTCTGCCTGATCGCGGTGCGCCTGTGCCTGCGGCCGCTGCAACGGCTGAGCGAAGCGGCGCGCGGGCTGGGCCAGAACCTGGCGCAGCCGCCGCTACGGCTGGACGGGCCGCACGAAGTGCGCCAGGCGGCGCAGGCATTCAATGCCATGCAGCAGCGACTGGTGGGCATGATCCACGACAAAGCCTACTTTTTGGCGGCAGTCTCCCACGACCTGCGCACACCACTGACCCGCATGCGCTTACGCCTCGAGCGCCTGCCCGAGGGGGTGGACAAGGACCGCTTGCGCCAGAACGTCGCGCAGATGGACGGCATGATCGGCCAGGTGCTCGATTACCTGCAGGCCGGCGAGCAGCAGAACCTACAGATTGTGGCCCTGGATCGTCTGGTGAGTCGGGTCTGCGCCGACCTGGCCAGTGCCGATGAACCCTTGCCGGTGCAAGGCAGCGCGGGGTCTGTGGACGTGGATGCGCTGATGATGCAGCGCTGCCTGCAGAACCTGATCACCAATGCCCTGCGCTATGGCCGCGAGGTCGGTGTCCGCCTGGAGCGCGAAGCGAGCTGGGTGCACGTGCACGTGGAGGATCGCGGGCCGGGCATCGATCCGGCCCAGCTAGCAAGCATCGTCGAGCCGTTCGTGCGGGGTGAGGGCTCGCGCAATCGGGCCCATGGCGGCTATGGCCTGGGATTGAGCATCGCCCAGCGGATCGCGGCGAGTCATGGGGGGCAGTTGAGGCTGGTGAATCGGGAAGGCGGAGGGTTGCAGGCGACGGTGAGCTTACCGGTCGAGCCAGAGGCGTGAGAGGTGATCGAGGGAAGGCAGGAAGAGGGCCTGAATAGGCCGGGATGTCCGCGACACGATGTCCCTTCGATGGCTTCGCTACACGCGAAGCGCATGCTTGCTCAAAGGGACATCGGTGCGGTCGGGGATAGCGTGCCGCAAGGCCTCACGCCACCCCATCCAGCGGATCAGAGAATGCTGATCGGGTACTCGACGAACACGCGCACTTCGTTGCCGTCATCGTTGTAGCCGTTCTGGCGCACGCTGTCGGAGGTCCGCAAGATCGAGCTGCGCAGCTTGACCGAGAGGTCCTTGGCCGGGCCTTCCTGAACGACGTAGCGCACCTGGTTGAACAGCTCGCGCTCCTTGCCTTCGCCGAAGCCGTGGGTGTTGATGTTGTCACCCCGCACGTAGGCGACCTTGTAGCTCAGACCCGGCACGCCATAGGCGCTGAAGTCCAGGCCGTAGGCGACCTGCCAGGAGCGCTCGTCCTCGGCGTTGAAGTCGGACCAGTAGGAGTTGGCCAGGTAGATGGTCGAACCGCCGTCGCCGACGCCGCCACGGTTCTGGTACCAGCCGTAGTTGTAGCCGGTGCTGCCGGTGCTGCGCTGGTGCGCCAGGGTGAACGAGTGCGGGCCGTACGCGTAGGTCGCAGCCAAGCTCCAGATGGTGTTGGAGTCACCGGTCAGGCCGGCTTCACGCTCGTACTTGCTGTCGATGCTGGTCTTGTAGCCGTTGAAGTCCAGGGTCAGTGCCTGGTCGTCGGCGATCGGGTGCACGTAGTTGACGCCCAGGTAGTGCTTCTTCAGCACGTCCTCGATGTCCGAGGTGTACAGCGAGGCCGACAGGTTGTCGGTGAACTTGTAGCTGCCGCCCAACACGTTGATCGACTTCAGACCGCCGCTGTCGCGGCTTTCCATGCTCTTGCGCGCTTCCTGGGTGAAGCGACCGGCGTTCAGCTCCAGGCCGTCGATTTCCTTGGAGGTGATCATGGTGCCCGCGAAGCTTTCTGGCAGCAGGCGCGAGTCATCGTATTGCAGGACCGGCAGCGACGGCATCATGTCGCCGTACTTGAGCACGGTGTTGGACACGCGGAACTTGATCGCCGCACCGGCGCGCGCCAGGTTGTGCGGGGAGTTGGTCGGCTCGCCGTCGCTCGGCTTGAAGAAGTCCACACCCGCCCCGCCGTTGCGACCCTTGCCGCCGTCCAGGCGCAGGGCGTACAGGCCGAAGGCGTCGACGCCCACGCCCACGGTGCCCTGGGTGAAGCCCGACGCGAAGGTACCGATGAAGCCCTGGCCCCATTCGGCCTGGTTCGAGGCGCCGTGCTTCTTGTCACGGTGGATGTAGGCGTTGCGCAGCAGCACGCTGGCGCTGCTGTCTTCGATGAAGCCGTTGCTGGCGGCCTGGTCATTGGCCTGAGCCTGGGTCGCGGCCATCAGCGCCACGGCGACGAGACTGATCCTGGTTTTGAACATGTTGTTTTCCTTGTAACGAATCAAAAACGCACTGTTGAACGAAACGCCGGGCCTGACGCCCCTTCGTAGGTTCGACGCTTTACAGGTCTGGACGGGCGGCGCTTGTCGAAGAAGGCAGGCGCTCGTACGACCGAAGACTGGTAAGGGCCAACAGGCGGACGCGGCATCCTAGCCGCGCTGAAGCGAAGATGTCAAAAAAACGTGAAAAACAGAGCGTTATAACCAAAGGTTGGGGGCTTAGCAGAGAAATTACGCGCAGATGGCGGCGGGATCGGTGCAATCTGTTTTTTCTGAGGAGGGTGTAGGAAGGGTCTGAGAGTGCAAGCTGCAAGCGTGGGCGATTGGAGCGAGGATAGAGAGATACACGGTAGGGCTGAGAGAATCATCGTCTTGCGGTGCATCGCGGCCGGTTCGGCGCTCTGGCGGGGGCCCTTACACAGACCGCAATTGCCTGTACTGCTGCAGCTGAGGGGGCGCCGATGGCTGCCCCCATGCGGTCAGCTTGCCGCTTGTGGCTCACCCCTTGTACGGCGCCGGTTGCTGTTGGGTCAGGCAGTGGATGTTGCCGCCGCCCAGCAACAGTTCGCGGCCTGGGATCATGACCACTTCATGGTCGGGGAAAAGCGTGGTCAGCAGGGTGCAGGCTTCGGCATCCATGGGGTCGTCGAAACTCGGGGCGATGATGCCGCCGTTGACGATGAGGAAGTTGACGTAGGAACCGGCCAGGCGTACCGAGGGATTGCGCTCCTGGCTGCCGGCGATCTGGTCGACGCCGTCGCATTCCTCTTGCGTGGCGTATAGCGGCGCGGGGATGGGCATCTTGTGCACCAGGAACTCACGGCCCTTGGCGTCGCGGCTGGCGTTCAACACCTCGAGGGCAGCGCGGCAGCGGCTGTAGTTCGGGTCCTGTGGGTCGTCGGTCCAGGCCAGCAGCACTTCGCCTGGGCGCACGTAGCAGCAGAAGTTGTCGACGTGCCCGTCGGTCTCGTCGTTGTACAGCCCTTCCGGCAGCCAGACGATGGTGTCCACCGCCAGGTGATCACGCAGGATCGCCTCGATCTGCGCACGGTCCAGGTGGGGGTTGCGGTTACGGTTGAGCAGGCACTCTTCGGTGGTGATCAACGTGCCCTCGCCGTCCACATGGATCGAGCCGCCTTCGAGCACGAAGCCTTCGGTGTGGTAGCGCTGGCAACGTTCCATCTCCAGCACCTTGACGCCCACGGCCTGGTCACGGTTCCAGGGCGCGTACAGGCCGCCCTCGAAGCCGCCCCAGGCGTTGAAGTCCCAGTGCACGCCGCGCACTTCACCGTGGCCGTCGATGACGAAGGTCGGGCCGGTGTCGCGCACCCAGGCGTCGTCGCTGCTCATCTCGACCACGCGGATGTTGGGCAGGTCGAGGCGGCTGCGGGCGTTCTCGTACTGACCGGCGGACACCCCGACCGTGACCGGCTCGAAGCGAGCGATGGCCTTGGCCAGGGTGGTGTGCGCGGCCTGTGCCGCCTTGCCACCCAGGCGCCAGTTGTCGGGGCGCTCGGGCCAGATCATCCACACCTGACTCTGCGGTGCCCATTCGGCCGGCATGTGGAAGCCGTCGGCACGGGGGGTGGTGGTGAGGGTCTTCATGGGTAACCTCTTCAAGGGCGGCCAGCGGCCAGGCCGAATGGGTGAAATGAAAGGCCAAGACTACGCGAATACGTGATCGGGTGTGTCGTTTCGGACGCCCTCTTTATAGTCGATATTTATCGACCCTGGAAGCAAAACTATCTCTATATCCTTTTAAAACCTCTAACTATTGCCGATTAAAATCGGCAATAAGAACGTCTTCACGTCCTTGATATCAAAGGCTGTCGCACCATGAAGCATCGTCTCAACACGGCCAGCCTTGAATAATGCGTGCCGAACGACGACCCTCATGCCCATCAAGAACCGACAGTCAGGCAAGGCAGCACTCCTATGCGAATTCTCATCACCGGCGGCGCAGGTTTCATCGGATCGGCCCTGGTCCGTCACCTGATCAACGACACTTCCCATGAAGTGCTGAACCTCGACAAGCTGACCTATGCCGGCAACCTCGAGTCGTTGAGCAGCATCGCCACCGACACGCGCTACGAGTTCGTGCAGGCCGACATCGTCGACCAGGCTACGGTCAGCCAGATCCTCGAGCGCTTTCAGCCCCACGCCGTCATGCACCTGGCGGCCGAGTCCCACGTCGATCGCTCCATCGATGGCCCCTCGGCGTTCATCCAGACCAACATCGTCGGCACCTACAGCCTGCTCGAAGCCGTGCGTGGCTACTGGTCGGCACTGCCGGAAGCCGAACGCGCCGCCTTCCGTTTCCACCACATCTCCACCGATGAAGTCTATGGCGACCTGCATGGCGTGGACGACCTGTTCACCGAAACCACGCCTTATGCCCCCAGCTCGCCCTACTCGGCCAGCAAGGCAGCCTCGGACCACCTGGTACGCGCATGGCACCGCACCTATGGCCTGCCCGTGCTGCTGACCAACTGCTCGAACAACTATGGCCCTTACCACTTCCCGGAAAAGCTCATCCCGCTGGTCATCCTCAATGCGCTGGAAGGCAAGTCCCTGCCCGTGTATGGCGATGGCCTGCAAGTGCGCGACTGGCTGTTCGTCGAAGACCATGCACGGGCCTTGTTCAAGGTCGTGAGTGAAGGCCAGGTCGGCGAGACCTACAACATTGGCGGCCACAACGAGCAGAAGAACATCGACGTGGTGCGCGGCATCTGTGCCCTGCTCGAAGAGCTGGCCCCGCAGCGTCCCGCCGGCCTGTCCCACTACGCCGACCTCATCACCTTCGTCAAGGACCGCCCTGGTCACGACCAGCGTTACGCCATCGACGCCAGCAAGATCGAACGCGAATTGGGATGGGTTCCACGTGAAACATTCGAGAGTGGTCTGCGCAAGACCGTGCAGTGGTACCTGGACAACCTGGAGTGGTGCCGCCACGTTCAGGACGGCAGCTACCAGCGCGAACGCCTGGGCAACAGCGAGCCGAAAGACCTGATCGCCTGATCTACGGACGTTCGATCGACAAGGTCAGGGCAGCCGTCCTGACCGACTGATCCAGGAGTCTTCATGAAGCCTACCGCTACGCTCGACATTCTCATCATCGGCCACGATGGCCAGGTTGCCCGCGCCCTGCGCGAACGCCTGGCGCAGCATCGTCTGCACGCCTGGGGCCGCGC
>Ga0157363_1003485_pt1 | contig 14232 bp, 4 predicted proteins | sample AttsexASBM1_FD_111477 | JGI IMG/M metagenome (GOLD analysis project Ga0157363, IMG submission 111477) | Fungus gardens microbial communities from leaf cutter ant in Ribeirão Preto, State of São Paulo, Brazil - Atta sexdens ASBM1 | ecosystem: Host-associated > Fungi > Mycelium > Unclassified ...
ATATAGATAATAAACAAAGTGTTGATGAAACCGTGGATCTCTTAGAAAATATCAAGAAGACACTGTATAATGTATAATAAATTTTTGAATTAATTATAGGAGCTGATACACGGATTAAGCGGTATGATTCGATTCGGTTAGATTCCGAAGCGAATTCCAACTAGATATTGTAAATCTAGGAAATGAAGGATTGTATAAAATCAGTGAATGAAAAACGAATTTTGGTTTTCAATGGAAGCCAGAATATAGAATCCCCAGAGTAGACAAGAGTTTACGTGAAAAGCATTTTCTCGTCCTGATAGTATGTTCCAAATATTCATTTATATATTACTTAATATTTAATCAAGTTAATAATTGTCAAAGAAAAATAAATATAAAACTTTTTCTTTCGTAATATGAAACAAAATTATCAAAGAAATAAAACATCTATTTACTATTGTTAGTTAAAAACATAATTTAAAATAATGTGTATAAATGATACGCTTAGTAACTTACATGTTCTAGAAATAATGACACGTAATTAAATGAAAAAATTTTATTATCAATTTTAACAATGTCACAATCAATAGTTAGAATAATGTGTGTTTGTCACAATGTATTTTCTGGTAGACTTTTATAAAATGCAAGTTAGTATTATATTTAATAAATATTTTTCAATAATCGCAACTTTTGTAGGTTCATAAGATACAGTAACATTATTTATAAAAGGTGTTATTAGCATCAATATATATTAAATTGATTATCAATTTACTAATAGAATACTATAATTCCGAATAAATATTAGTAATAAGATTCGCACAGCAGAAATTATAACAATATTGCTATAACGTTTGCAATATGTTACTGCTTGAACGTTATAATGTTGCTGATTTATTAGAATACTGCATGTGATGACAATTTTGTCTTTATTACTTTGTGCTGTATACTTTATCGATCTAGACGTATTGAATGAATTTTATATTTTTTTCTAAGGAAGAAAGTAACAGATAGAATTAATAAAAAAAAATTTACTTTATTTTATTATCTATGCCATTAATTTTCATTTTATATATTAAATAAAGAGATAATAATTGTTTCTAAGATAAATTAAATTGGAATACATTCCAGGCGCAGCCGTATGGGATGCTTAAAGAATCATCCTCTGAAATAATTGGAAATGATCGATACGAAGGTTTCGTGATAGATATAATTAAAAAAATGAGCAAGATACTAGGATTTAATTATATATTTGAAGTCCAGATTGACGAACGGATCATTTAATAATATAATTAAGAAATGGGATGGAATGCTGGAAAAAAATAATTGCTAGTGTAAGTCGATGAAATTCTTCCGCGTTTTGATTTTATCTTATACGAATCATATATATTGAGTCAATTTCATACGTGAATAGTGCTGCTACCTTCCATCGTATACACAATACGAGATCAACACGTTATAGCTTCTTATACCGATAAAGCAGTTGCCTCTTCATATGTCGATAGAATCTGATGATTTCCATTTATTTTCAAAAATCGGTTCATCGTTAATACGAAATTAAATGTATTTTAAATTAATATTTTCGAAAGACGTTTTTATCTTTTTTTTCATTTTATAATCTAATAACTCAAAAAGACATAAAAAGATACAAAGATCTACATAAATCGATAAAAAAACGAATATTAATTTTATCATACACTTAATATTTTTGATAAAAATTTTTTTATAACACACTGAATTTTTTTATTTGATCTTGAAGGAAGCAAATTTAGCCATCACAGATCTGACGATCACAGATCTGACGGCTGCGAAAGAAAATGTTAGATTTTACGAATCGTTTATGAACTTAAATAAAACGTGATAATATATTCATAATATAATCGACAAGTATACACTGAGATTTCAACATTTATTTTGAATGAAACAATATATCAGATATAAACGTTTTGTACAAGATACTATCAAAGACCTTTCCAGGTTTACTATCTTTTCTAAGACCCTTTTCGAAAGACATTTGGATACGTGTGATTGGAGCGTACATCGTCGTGACAGCATTATTATTTGTAATTGGAAAACTGTCCTGTAGAATGGACAAATCCATATCCGTGCATCAAAGAGGCGGAAGTATTAGAAACATCCTTCACCTTGACAAATACTTCATTTCTAGTGATCGGATTCCTTCTACCGGATTTGCACCCAAGCGATATCCACTTTAGCTTGCCAACGTCTACAAAATGTGCCTTAAGAATTTTTCTTACATGAAATCAAACAAGTTCTTGAGCGCACAAAACTTCATGTCATTGCAGGTTTTTGCATACATCTCAGAATCGATTATAGTGTGCGCGATTAATAAGTGTCGTCCACTTCGTATATACAGTCAGCTTTTATTCTAATTTATCTGCAGACCAAACATTTGTAGGCAAGTCAAGGGATTTGTAAATCTCTATAATTAGCCAAAACATCATAGAATTTAAACAATGTTTAAAAAATAATATTCAATTTATACATATATATAATATTTTTTTATTTTACTCTTTAAATTTCTTAAAATGAAAGTTGAACTAGTCTTTGAAAAAAAATAAAAATATTTTTACTCTTGAAAAAATTCATTTTTTTTGGCAGATTTTCATTCTTTTGGAATGAGATTTCATTCTTTTGGAATGAATGTCAAACAAGTAAAAATCTCATTCTAAAAGAGTAAAAATTTTCCATTCTTTTTCAAAGTCTGGCTCAGTTTTGTCTTTTGGAATGAGATTTCTCTAAGATAAGTATAATAATAAATCTTATGTTTTTTTTCGTAATTAAAATATTCTTTCGGGAATACACAATATTTGATATTGTTTAAAAATGTTTATCTTACGGCGAGAATGTTTTTTAGCAATATACGTAACTGCGTATATACATTATACAATATGTACTGCGCAAATATGATATAATTTTAATTGTTTTTTATAAACGAAAAAATAATCAATCTATACTTTATCCGTATCATGTATCTTTGCTCTTAAAATAAACAATGGAATCGAAAAGAATTGTAGTACATTTCAAAGGAATTTCAACAAGAACTTTAGGTGTTGCATGATGGTTTTTTATTCTGATTGTCATTGTATCATTGTACCAATGTCGCCAATTTGGCAGCTGCACGAAATCTGTCATGTGGTCTTTTCAAGTGATGGAAAAACTGGCTAATCAAGAAAAAATCAAGTGACACAAAAATTAATGGCTCGATGTTCTCATTCTTTAAGGTGAGTGATATGATTCACAAAAGGAAGAAACAGTGATAGTTGATAACCATTAATTAAAAGTGCATATTCCGCGTTATTACTTACGGAGCTCGAAGTAGTCAATCTCGTTTTGCGAGATTCCACGTATGAAGCATATGCGATTATATGAACCATATACAATTACACTCATGATGAGGTGCTTATGAAAAGTAACGAAGCTTGGAACATATAGTACGAAAATTATGCATATTTTATGGAATTCTTGTCAATAGAATATATTAAACATAGACATTGTAATGTGACGCGAATCGATGGACTCAGACGCCAAAGGTTATGGGATAGCAATGAGATAAAGATGGATGATTCAATCATAATACAATAACAATAATATAATCATAATACAGTAAAAATAATAATTGTGACAAGTTATTATATTATTGTCAACTACTCTTAATTTTGTGCATGTTATACAAATTTTTGCAATTTTTGAATGAAAGCGATTTTAATAAAATAATTTTTACGACAGATATACTTTATCGCATAGATTTATGTACTGCCATATTAAAGTTGCAGGAAAGTGGTGTGATCGGCGAGTTACAAAACAAATGGTGGAAAGAGAAACGAGGCGGTAATATGTGCGACATATCTATTCTCACATTATACTCATGTTGTATTATGGCCAGAATTATCTAGATTAAATCAAAAGCTGCATAATTACTCCCCAAAATATATCAGGTAAATACACAGTGCGGTCTTTAAATTTTGAAATAATTATATAATGAAGAACACGACTAAAAAATATTTTGAATATTGCCAATCAGCGTTTAAACTGCGCATAGATTTATGAGATAAGAGGCAAGAAATTAAGCTGAAAATAGATCGAAATGTGTAATTCTCGCCGAACTCTGTATTGATAGTGTATATTTCTAATACTTTTTTTATATAAAAATAGTTCATTTATAAAGGAGACAGGTCAAAGAATTTAGAATACTTTCTAGCTGCCTAAATATCATAAAAAAATGTTAAAATCTACACACACAACTAGATCTTAAGGCAGAATAAATTAGTGACTTTATAATACATAGTATAAAATATTATTCAAGCTTAAAAAATTTATTACTGAATAGACTACAAATCGTCCGCTTTCCAGTATATATATATAATAAGCTATTTACATAAACATATAATTAAAATCAATCATTCTTTTTATTTTGTTTCTAAAATAATTACATAAATTTTTTATTAACTTTCAAAATCTTTTCTTTTCATTCACTTATTGTATTTATTCTTATTAATTCTTAACTTTCTATCTCATCTTCTATCTAGTTCTTTTCCTTTTGATTAATTACACGAATAGATAAAACATATAGGCGGAGTATTTTATGTTTGCCTTTATTAGACTACATTTATAGTTGAACTAACTGAAACTTCGTCGATTTAGTTCGTACGTGTAAAGACGACATAGTGGCTCAGGAGTGCTTGCGCGCGTTTGATAAGCAAGTAAGCCAAAGTTAAAGCCGAAGCGTGTACTTACTTCAAGATTGAGGAAGAAATTTACTTTGGATAAATTTTACGCAAGATAACTTCCAAGGAAAAATTTAGTTTCCACAAACTTTAATCCCATACGCGACAATTTAAACCATGATCGTTTTGCACAGATATAAGCATCGAAAACTATCAATATTAAAATTTTGATTTTTATAAGAAACGACGAAAATTCAAATGGAACCATTGAATTTTGAGGATGTCGATGAAGTATTTTTAATTATGATAAATGAACATTGCGTTGTCTTATATCTTTGCCGGATAGACATTTTTCTGGAATATTCAAAACATCGCATCAAATATGACGTAATTATATATTTAATGATAATTTTTATGTTTGTTTTACGAAGTTATTTTATAAGCTATAAAAATTATTTTACAGATATCCTTTACAGAAAAGCTTATAAAAGAGTTAAAATTTTTCAAATGCAGCAACAAAAAAATCATCAAAAGAAGGAAAAAATCCATTGGAACGAGTAAAAGCGATAGCACCGGTTCTTTATAAATACATGTCATTTTCATAGTAAGCTATAAAAGATTATATGATAAACCCAATAAAATAGAAATTATCACAAAGTTGTCTTGATTACAGTATTATTTATATGACACGATATTGCTGGCTTTAGCGGAACTGAAACGAAGAGATTCGAAAATATCACGCAATTTCTGGGAATGTATTTTAATGATTACTAGCGACGCTAGGGCAAACTGAAATAACGCAGGAAATAAGTACTTCGCTAGTAAATGCTTCGCTTGAAACCGTAATCGGACCGACGATTGCGGCAAATCGTCGCAATACATACGTAAGAAAATCTTCGTATGCGATCGAATGTCCCTGAAAATTATATAGCGCTTTTAAATCGCGCAACGAGAAGAAATGTGTTACCATCCGAATGATAAAATTTTACGTTACACTAACGCCGGTCAACAAGCGATTATTTATATGTATCCTCCGATGTCGTAAAATGTTACATATACACGAGCGTTAGTTTACGCGAGAGCAATTCGAGTCGGAAATTTATTTCTCAGCCTATATAACGATCGATTCACCTTCTCATGTTATCGACGAACAAGAAATGTTTCTCTCTACGTTAAATTATGGCAATCGATTCTTGTGGACATGCATACAGAAGAGCTCCGTAAAAATTCTTCTTAATGAAACTCAAGTTGGTAAGTGAACAAATAATAGGGTTGTCTAACATATTACTAGACGCGATGCACAGTTCTTCCCGGCGGCATTATACTGCTTCCTCTTAAATAAATTCACTAGCAACTCAGAACATGAATCCTGTATTCTCTAATGTTCGTAAAACAATTCCTACGCAGCTTTATAAACTTTGCATTATATTATTATATTACATTGTTTAAAAATATTAACGGAGAAAATAATAAAACTGCAATTGTATTGTACAATTAAAAATAGCTAAGAATTAAAAATCACAAATATCGATCAATCTCGTATATTAAAAAAACATAATTGAATGCTAATCCATCAATATCTTAAAATCTAAAATTGCAATTTTCCTAGAAAATATTTTTTCAAAATTACAATTAATAAAGTCAAATGTTATTGTGATCAGAGTTATGTGTAAAATATAATCTACATCTACGTGTATACAACGTAAATTATGTAAATTATGTTATTTTACTATGTGTCATCTATACCTAAACAATTTACGAATCATCGAAGCCTATGTTCTCTATTGTTGCATTAGACTGTATAAAGCTTTAATCTCGCTTGTATATTTTTATTTATTAATATTAATCAGATATAATAATTTATAAAACTTAATTACTTTTTTCTGTATTATGTTATTCAATTTAAAATTTACATATTTTATATAGCTTATACTGTCCACATAAAAAAAGATTTGCATAATCTTAATGTAACTTAACGTAAACAATATGTAATTCCATGTATCTTAAAATATACGACACAATCCTGATTATGATAAGTCATAATAAAACAATAAACATTTGGACAACTGAACTGAATTTTTAGTATCGTAAAATCATTAAAGGTCACGGATTACCTCAACCATTTTGTCGTAAACACACTCGCGTGTATATCCATAGGTATAGTCATCCGTGCGTGATCGGAGCAACAAAGAAGATCCGGGGGAGATACGCGCAGCGGCGCGTAACCGCTGGTATCCTCACGAACAGAGAAGATCTGCTCTGCGGCCGCTAAACGATCGAAATCGCGCGGTCTCTTTCTCCGGCGGGAATTCGCCTCCGGTTTACGATCCATGGCTCGACTGATGACACAGACCCTTAAAGAATTTCCAATTGCTATATCGGACGGAGACAGAGCATCTAGCGATGCAACGGAGCGACGCAACGGAGAGATTTCGCAGCGAGAGAGAGGAGTCTCCGCTGTGTCCGTCGGTCGCCTTATTCAAAGGTAGCGTCCAGCCGGCTGTGGCAGAAAGAGCTGTGCGGGTGGGGAAACATGCCGCTCGTAAGGTAGTATTAAAAGGCCATTAAACGGCTCGACATGACGTACGACTTTGTGCGCGCGTGCATAACGCCGAGAAGAATCGCTGGCGAACGAAAGTTCTCCTACCTACTTGTCTGCCTGCTTTGCCTGCCTGCTTGCTTGCTTGCTTGCCGTTTGCCTGCCTATCTACCTGCCTGCCTGCCTGCCACTCGCTTGCCTCGCCCTGAACCAATAAGAAAGCATCGAGAAGACTAGATTCATTCTCTCATACACTATCTGTCCCCGTTCCTATCCCTCTGATTAGGGAAATCAGAGGCGCGAAAAACGAGCACCATGTGCAAGAACCGAAGCTGTCGCTTAGTCCGTACTAGCTTCTTCTCTCCAGCGTGGTTCATTCTGCTGTGAATGAGACTTCATTGATTAAAGGAAACCGGTACTGCAAAATTTACAATCGGTGCGTGCAAACAGTGCGCAAAATGCGCAACAACGTAGATGCGAACACACTCCGAATACAACTCTTGAAATTTGAGCTGCATTTCAAAAGACTCTCCGTGTAGATCTAGATTAGATGTGCAAACGTGATAAGGAAATAAAAATATAAGAAAGTATCGAGAATAGATGATATCAAAGAAATTGATAAACGAAAACAAGAATATAATTAGATGAATAATTAGATGAAAAATATTTAATATCTTATTTTCCATTATAATGAAAAAAATATTTATTGCAAAATCTAATTATTTATTACAGAATTGAACTTGTTTATTTCAAAATGATAAAAACGAATTATATAGAAGTCTCGACCGTCAAGATATTGAGGCATTTCAAGCTTGAACGAACACAGTTATCTCTGATTATAACTTAATATAAAACATGAGTAAGCAAACAGATAGCTGTGTACTTCAGATTCAACATCGCTACATACATTTTAAGTATTATTTTTATGCAAGACATTGTATAATCTAACTTGGCGGGCCATAGATAAATGCTCACTACTTACATCTCGCGCACGCGTGCATATGAAAATAGTTTTTTTATTAGAAATAAATTTTAAAATTAATTAAGAATGAGAATATCGATGTATAAAAGATATAAAATATAAAAAATATGTGTGTCAAAGCAAAACCCTGTAAGTTTTTAAATTTTTCAAGAGAAAGAAAAAACTTATTTTCTCAAAAATTAATATTTTAAAAATTCTACAAAATATTGTGTAATAACTAAAGATATGCTATAAGTCTTCAAATTTTTCAAGAGAAAAGGAAAACTTATTTTCTTGAAATTTCAAAAATTCTATAAAATTTTACCGTAATAACTAAAGATATGAACAATCAGTTTTTGCAGAAAATTTTGATTTTAAGTAATTCAAGTTTAACATTAAAATTGACTGCGATAAAAATAACTAAAAGATACATCAAAAAGTTGGAAATATTGTTCAAGAATTCCACAACAGTGGATATTCTAAGTAAGATAAGTATATATTTCAACGATATTTCATAATATATTTCATAATATAAATCTTATTAAAGGACTATTCCTCGTAGATTTTGATGAACTTTAAATATGTTAAAGTATCAAAAAATAAATATTAAATATTTTTTTATGTGCTTATCTCAGTCGAAATAATCTCTGGAGTTGAGAGTAAATTAAAAAACTTCGTAAAATATAAATACACTGTTAGTAAAGTAAATACACTGTAAAGTAAAATATCATTAAAACTTTGGTATAAAATATTTTTTCATATACCTTATAGTTTTAAAGATATATTGAAAATAAAAAATTAATTTTCGAGGGGTCATTTTGTCCTCTAAACTTTAAGATATGCGCATAAAAAATATGGATCTAATATTTTTATACCATGCGACATAATCGGTGAGGAACAGTCAGTTTTGACGATTCCTTTTAAGAGCAAACTTTAAGAGATCTTTAAGAGTAAACTTAGAACGATCATTAATAACTTTGAATGATTTACTTGTTTCTTCAATTGATTCGCCACGAAACGTCAGCCGTACAGTCGTGTCAACATGTTAAGGAGTTAACACCGAAATACTCAACGAAACGCGCCTGTCCGTTAGGTCGTTAATCGTCGTTATCGCGACGACAAAGCGAAATTAGTGGGCACGCCTAGCACAGTCGAGGAAAATTAGGGAAGATTAACGTGCGTTTTCCATTACCCTCGTACCGCTGCGGTTGAATGTGTGATACGAAGTGCAAATATCCACTTTGCGTGTGCACATCTGTAAGATTATAATGTCCGCGAATTCACTTTCGATGCACCGCCTTGCCTTGTTACCAGCAGTCTCGTTTGCACCGATGAAACCGCAGACGCATCCAGATTATCCGGTTCTTTATTGCAAGCTTATTTTACATCACTCACTTTTTCATTCAGTCATGAAGTATACTGAGATGCGTTGCTATATAATATATAGTCGGCATCTTTATAGATTCTTGCTTGACTGACGTAACGTAATTCATTTCATTCAAAACATATTTTTTTACGCAAGTTCCTCGATAATATTCACTTAACACTACTTTACTTTACATAAAATATTCACTCTTACAAAAAATACAATATACATCGTCAAAAATAATATCAATATAATAATGTATAATTATAACTCCAGATATTTTTGACTCATTGATTATAAAATTTAACAGATATTAGATAATAAAAACTTACGAATAGCTCCTTAGTGATAATTCTATTAAGTTTCTTCTCTTATTTATAACATTAACAATTACTAATGAAATTCAGACGGGTAAGAGAAAGATTCCTATTTTCGATCAAAACGAATCTTAATGCTTAATAATATTCATATGCAAATTTATAAATACATTTTGTTTTATTAATAGCAATTTAATTTTTTAATTATAACTTTTTAACTCTTGATTAGCGAGGTTATTAAATAACAATCAAGTAAGATATTAGCATGAAAATAGCTAGTTAAAATTTTCAACATCGCCAGCAACAAAAAACAATTAATTAACTCATGCATATAATATAAAAAGTTACAAAATCGCTCTTGAAAACTTTTAAATTTTTTAAAAAGAAGAATAATGATCTAAAAATATAACACTTCTCAATACTTTTACATTTTTTTAACTTTAGATGTAACGTTTGATATAAAAAATTTCGACATATTTCATCACTTGGAAGATTTCGCACGTTCCTACCCAGCGGTGTCGAATCGCTCGCGGCATCGTGTATGATCGCGAACGATAAGGTAATTACTCATGCAAGCGATCTGACGATGATGCGCATTTTGTTCGTATATCCGATTAAGAAGTCACTGCGAGCCCTGACCGCGGGCAACACATTCCGCATTCTAACAAGTCGAAGGCAGAAAAAGAGCCACGGGAAAAGATAGGGAGACCCTGTAGAAGAGTCCAACTTCTATAAGCTGTAAGAAAGTCAGCTTCGAGAAGTCGAGGTCGCCCGTTTGTTAGAGACGGTCCCTTGCTAGCTCGAAGAAATTAACTTTCATACTCTCTCGATGCGAATCGTGAATGAGAGAGAAGCGCGACTCTACTCGACTTGATAAATATGACGCTAATGACTATTATTGCTTCAGGGTCGCAATTCTCATATGGTGTATGGATGCGTTCATAAACCGCGACACGGTTTACGTAACAACACGCTGCATTGCCTGAGCGAACGATAAGTTCGATATGTACAAAGAGACATTGCTTAATAAGTAGCAAAAGCGTATCTTTATACGCTTCACGTTCTCTATGAGCGCCGCCCTATCTGCACACGCAATTTAGATTCAAAAGCGGCGAAACCCTCCCCGGGCGAATTGCAACATCGAGAATGCCATAGGTATTTATAGTCTCCTCCTTCTTCCCTACTTGCATCCCCTGAGAAGAAGAATCATCATTTATTTCATTGTCGCCAACAATGGATGGTTATCTCTTCTTTCTTCAGCAATTTGCACTGCATCATAGAAGTTACATGCGCATTTGATGCTATCTCAAAGTAAATAAATTCTGAGGGAATTTTCACTATATTTCTCTTTCTTGTTGCAATAGCATCGAATACCTAACTCACCATTGAGTTAGAGTTTACAAGCACAGTCAATTTTTTGATTATGAATTCTGATAGAAATTTAAATCTGAAAAAAAATATAAAATACAATCTAATTTCTATGATAGTAAAAATTCTTTGTTACAGCCTTAACAAGAGAATGTAAGAATTTTTTTACATTTTTTAAATTTTTATATAATCTGAGACAATAAAAATCTGTACTGAAGACCAAGATTGTATGTGCAAATGAAGAATGAAAATTTCACATTACTAATGGATGATTATATCTGAGTATTATTACTAGAAATGCGTTTGAGGAAATGCTGTTTGTGTCACTCTATATTTTTCGTTAATCAAATACAATACAAAGATAAAATGACATAAATAGTACTAATAGCATCTTCTCAAATATGCCTTGGAAATTGAATCTTTTTCATCGCGAAAATGACGTGAATTAAAGAATGAAGATGAATAAAAGAAATCATAACACTTGCGTGAACATTACGTATAGACAGTATAATGCAAACGCCAATAATCGGTCAAACTGGATGTAAATTTGAAACGTCGGCCGACTGGTTGTGTCTCGAATGGACAACGCGAAGTATTTGAAAGGGTGAAAGAAGATTAAGTGCCACGTAGGACGAACAATGTGACGCGCGTCGTGAAGCCGCGACTCTGTCCCGCCCTGTTGTCACCAATGCGTCTCTGTTTGCAGCTGAATAAATCGATCGTGAGCAAGACAACGCTGAAAATAGTCTCCTTCAGAAACGTTCTGTTGTGTAAAGCCATTGCAGCTCACGAACTTGAGATGCGTAAACTACGTTATAAAAAAAAAATGAAAAAAGATGTATTTTGTTTTAATCGAATATATTATTATATTTGTATGTATTCAAGAAATGTAATATAATATTATCAAAATCAATACCATTCCTTTGGGTAAAAAATTTGTCAAATAAGAATATCTGTAAATATATAAACATATATAATTACATATATTAATATACGTTTATATATATTTATATGTATATTAATATATATTTTTTTATATAAAAAATTTTCTATTGGAGTTAAATGGGAAACACAATTATCGCATCAAAATTAAGTGTTAAATTAAAATTTAATGAGCAAAACTATTAGCGTTTTCTACTGGGAAAACTAATGCAATTGAATGCAATTGGTTTACATATCTTCAGCATTAATAATTTAATTAATAAGATTATAAGATTATCGTGATAATAAAGAATATATAATTAAAAGTTAAATTATTTATTAACACTGAAAATATGAATTGATTTGCATTAATAGAATTCAGTGTGCACTGGTTTTTCCAGTGGAAAACGCTATTATTCTTAGGCTCAGTCACGTTAGAAATTATACCTCGTGAATGCAATCCGAGCTTTGATGAATGATGATCTTTTGCATGCTGTGAGTTACAAATATATGTCATTATCATGTGGTACTTGGTTGAGAGAATACCTAGGAAGCATTTGATTTCCGACTTAAGACGCGCGATACCAAGCCGTGTGAGATTCAGCGGAGACGAACATTTGTCGCGATGCACTCGGAGCAGGCAGTCTCGGCGTTGACTAACGGTACTTCTCCCACGTCCGATTAATACAGGTAATTTAATACGAGAACTCTGACCGAGGCATTCAACGAGCATCCCCGTGTTTCAGTGGATGACGAATCGCGCAAGTCAGTGTGCACGGAGCGTGCAACGTTATTATCCACGCGTAGAACACGAAATGCAAATTCTCGATGCCTGTCGGGGATCGAGAGACTCGCTGGGACGCACACAGTAACAAGTTGCGAAAACTCCAAGCAACTCGATGCAACTCGCTCGCCATCTCCACATCGCACGTTTTTACGCACGAAATTTTACAAAATTATCACATCCTGCCGTCGGCGGACCAGGAAGCGTAGGATTCCTTAATACCCAAGCAGGAATCTATAAATCGACAGTTCAAAAAATTTGATAATAAAATTAATAACGATATTAAATCTCTCCAAGGTATCGAGACATAAAATTTACTTTGTGGATTTCTTACCCTCGTCAATTTTATAGCGATACTAATGGAATAGGAATTAATGCGCCTATCTCGGATCAGAAACCGTCAGATTTAAGAAAGAAAAAATAATTTCAATCTTACAGATTCAATCTAACAGATTTGTTTTTTGCTCTCAAAATTTTTTGTCTATATTTGACTGAAATTTAAGTAATGCTCTGTAGAACAACAATGATAAACTAATCTTATAGATTTAGGAAAATTTCAATTTTAATTTTAAATGCAGTCAAATAATTCTTTATGATACTTATATTTATGATTTACATTGAGAAAAATTTCTGATTGAAAATGAACGAGCTAGAAGATTCTAATTATATCAATCAACATTCTAATTATCTCAACTAGCATTATGATAGATTTAACAAGAAAATTTTAATTTGTCCAGTTCCCAATCAAAATTTCAATTAATGTAACCAGATTCTTTTTCTAATGTACCATCAATTTTCTTTTACTGAATCTATATAATGATCCTTATTTATAAAACAGTAGAAACAGCGTATCTATCTAAATTATTTATTACAAGCTCCGACTTTTTTAATCAAGAGAGATATAAATCTGAAACTCAGATCTTAATAGATCTTTTTAATCTTAATTAATTCTCTTGATCAACTAAAACGATAAAATCCGTTTAATCCTATGTCTGACCAATAAAATCTAAAAATATATATCGTTTAATTACGGAGCGTGACAAATAATGTACTTATTTTAAATTGTTACGAGTTGAAAAGACTTCCTTTTTTCATTCTTGATATAATCGCTTTGATCAAACGGGACTGACTTTCGCTGTAAATGTTCTTTTCTGTACGGACTTTCACTATCATTGGCTCGTCCTTAAAACGCGCATGCTGGTTGCTAGGTATAAACACGACTACTCGGCCATTCGCACGGCTCATCGGCCAATTTATACGAATGAGATTAATTTCAAGAGCTCGTTTCTGAGAGATGCAAGCGCGGCGAAAA
>Ga0157363_1003486_pt1 | contig 14230 bp, 13 predicted proteins | sample AttsexASBM1_FD_111477 | JGI IMG/M metagenome (GOLD analysis project Ga0157363, IMG submission 111477) | Fungus gardens microbial communities from leaf cutter ant in Ribeirão Preto, State of São Paulo, Brazil - Atta sexdens ASBM1 | ecosystem: Host-associated > Fungi > Mycelium > Unclassified ...
GAAGCTAGGAAGCGAATCGTCGACTATTTTCGCTCGGAGCGATATGACGCGAGTCTTTCCGTCCTCGACAGAAATAGGCTCTTCTTTTCCATCGAGAATATCGCGATTGAAATACCAAGTTTCACTTAGATTGCATTCTTCTCGATTGTTATCTGCATTCGTGTTTAAATAACTCTTTCTGCAATCGATAAGTACAAAGCGATAAAATGGAAATCTACTTCAACACTGTTTTTTAATTAGCGTTCATAATTTTCTGCGTTTACCGATCTTAGCTGTATTTCAAAATTCACTGCCGATGCTAAAAATTTGTATTGTACACGTAACGTAAACTATATATTTTCAATGTTAACGGTGAATTTTGGATCAGAGTCTTTGTTGATAATTTCAAATCAAATTCTAACAAAGAATTTATTCATTTCTCTTTCTTTCATTCATTTTCATGTGTAAGTCGTAGATGTGTCTTCTGTCAGGACAGCCCGTTAATTTGTAGAGCCACCGAACCGCTTTTTACTCGACACCACGAGACCACGAACTTGAATTTTGACACATTTTGACACGAGGACCACACAAAGCGCTCCCACTCGTAAAACATTCGGTGACGAACGATCTGTGGCACAAGCATCGAGCCACGAAAGTCTGAGACTTGATAGACGTGCAAGAAGTGGACGTTGGCCATCGTCTACCGGATAAGTTATTAGCAGTATCGGCAAAGAATACCTTTGCGAATATCAATCACGGGCTCCCGCGGTCCTCTACTAATCTACAATGTATTTATTATTCTCGATCGACTTTTTCCCGTCGAGTACGCAACAGAGAGAGTCCAAATAATTGTTAATTATTGACGTTTTTTCAAGACATTTTTAACATTTACAAATTTCTAATCGTAGTAAAGTAGATTATTTCTATTAGAGAAAATTGAAAAAATTTCTGATTGAATCAGAAGGTTCTGATCATATCACTATTGATTGAACAATATTAAGCTAATATTGGGTTCAATATTTGCTCAATATTGATAAAATATTGGAAAAACAATGTATAGCCAATATTGGGTAATTGACCGGATACTGTTGAACTAATATTGGCGAAATATTTTACTCAATAATCATAAGATATTTCCTACATATTTATAAAAAAATTATTACAAAAGCGATCAAAATTATTACTGAAGCGATCAATTAAGCTCTTTCTTAACCCTCTTACTAGACATTAAAGTATTTTCTAGATAACTTAATGCTCCTAACCGAAATCTCTGCCAAGTTTCGATGGTTTGCCTACGTCTCGTAAACCGACGGCATCGATCTTCCAGGATCGTGGCGTTGACCCCGGGCCCATGGATCGAACGACCAACGTTCCCGGGGCTCGTAACAGAATCGCCACTGACCCCGGGCAGGTACGAGGTGTTAGACAAACAGCTGGTCCGAGCGCACAAAGACGCGTTTTATACGCTCGAGCCTCGATGGTATTACGTATACCACTCGCGTGTGTACCCGCGCGTGTGTACGAGCAACTACGCGAGCAACGACGAGAAAAAGAGAGGACGAAACAGAGGAGGGGAGGAAGAGGAAGCCAGAAAAAAAGACAAAGGAGTGAGAGAAGCTAGGAAAGCATCATCGCGGAGTATGAAGAGAGACAACGCGTATATAGATATGCCAAGTGCGAGGCAGAGAATCGTCTCGTTTCCTTCTTCATTCTTCTCGCATAAACCAACGTCTTATTCTCTTTCTCCCTTGCGTACCACCTTGCGCCGCATTCCTCATACGACGATAAATCCCTCGATACTACAGCCACGTGTCTCACGAACGAAAATCACGTCGACTGTATGGATTGTTTCAAGCTGTCATCAAATCGAGGACATCACGATTCAACGATATAAGTGAATTAGATTCTCATTTAATATACCTGGAAATTACATAAGATGGAACGTTCTTAAAAATATTAATTAGTAAAACTACGAATTGTTGAAAAAGTTAAAAAATATTTTTTAACTTATCTTTACGAAATTTATGCTTTATAAATCTAGCCTGCTAAATTTCTGTTAAATATAATATATTCAGCGTACGAGCACGTTGGAAGGTACGTATCACTGAAAGGCGAGCAACCGAGCGTCGAGAAAACGACGACGGACTGAAGCAGTTATAAGTTCCCATGAGTCGCCCACGTGAGGAAGGTGCTCGGTGATGTCGTCGTCGCTCGTCGTCGGGGGCATAAAAGTGTCCGGAGACCGAGACCCGAAGATCTCAAGTGCTCGGACCACCTTGCACGCTGCGTGGGCGATCTGCTCGCGAGCAGTTAGCGTAGCTTGCGCAAACTCGGTTTCAGAAGGTCAGAGCTGTGATCCGGTTAAGTGTTCGGTAGCTGCGATGGCGATGACTCACGAATACGAGAAAAAGATCTAATTAAGTCTACAAGAGTATTGATCATTTATCTGTCTTTTTGCATCATGCATTTAATTTTGTATTTCATAAATTTTATTTTTTCATGGAAAGGACGATTTTGCTGAAATATCTAAAAATTTAGCTAAAGATTCAAAAATAATTTTGTCGAACCAAAATAATTATGTAAATAATTATGTAATAATAAGATATTGAAATTGATCGTTAGAATCAAAACTCTTTGAGCCATTGCTCATCAAGCTTGAGATTCTTATGTAATTATTTTGGTCCAACAAAATTATTTCCAGATTTATATCTAGTTAAATTTGTAAATAGTTACTTTTTGAAACTAAGTTTGTAACTAAGTTATCTAAATCTTGTATTACATTCTACATATCTTTGTATTTCTTAAAGTAAGGTAAATACAAGAGAAAGATTACTTTTGGATATTTATCTATCTGAATTGTATGTGTTGTAATTTTAGTACTGAGCATATAAACTAAACGTAGACGAACAGCATCGTATCTAATATATTGCCGTGTACAGAGAAATTACATTATTCCACACGACACTGTTTCATCGGCGTCGCGCTCAGGCGCAGGTATTACATTGAAATCCATTCTGTTATCATAATGTAACACACTGGTGTACGCACGTACGATCGCGCAGCGTATTAATGCTGTACGTGGAAAGATGGGCATTAATCTTCGTGTCGTCGCAAAGATTCGTAATAGCCGACCGCGCCACCCAGGCCGATATCTAAAAGCGAAATCCTGCAAAGTGACCGCATCCGATAAAAGGACGAGTCGCGTTCTAGAACGTGATGAGTAACATCCTACACGACGTTCTCTCACAGATTCGGTGCTCGAATGTCGTTCTCTCGCTGTAGCAACGACAGATAACGTCGGATAAGAGGTAGCGATTACCGCGAAGAGCTCGCTAGGTACTTACTTCGCGGGCGTAATCTCGCGTGATGAGCACACGTCTAATATAAATTTTCCCTATTCCCCGCACGCCGGCAAATTACTCTCGCTGCCGAGAGACTGGGATATCGAGGCAGCTCCGTACGAGTTAATATTTCATCCCGGCGATCCGCAGATCGTACGTTATCGCGATTCCAGTAGACCGCGCCGGAGTCGAAGTAATTCTCTCGCGCGCCGACACGTCGGATCGCGATCAATGGTACCGTCCACTCGCGCTCACTCGCTCGCTCGCTCGCTCGCACGTGCGAACGGAAGAGGTTTCGCTCGCTAAAAGAGAGGACGAGAAGGATGCCCGACAGGAGGATCGCGGCCTCGCCGCGTGAGGATTTCATCGCCGCCATCTCCGCGCGACGCGCGATTCTCTTCTCGTAAGTAATTTATCGTTACCATTAAAATATAGCCTCGTCGTCGTCACGGTGGGTACGCGCCGTTATGGCCGAATATAACCGTTTCTATGGGTGCACGAGGCGTCCACTTTGATTTACGGCGCTCACGGAGTTATGATGCGACGTGCCCACACTCGCATTCCCATACCTTCTATGTTCCCGCGCGACGTTCCCGAGCGAGCGAGCTCTTCTTCTTGCGCTGTTATCGCGCCCGCGTATCATTGCGGCCTTTGGAAGGCTTGCGGCATTACCATTAACTGGAACTTTAGCAGACAATTAATGTATATCTGTAAAGAGAAATTACTGTATTAATAAATGCCTCAATTCATATGTACATCTTTTTGGCTTTAGCTTTTCTGAGGTGCCTTCTGACAAGGAACGCAGTGTGTGTATGTGTATGTGTGTGTGTGTTCGTGAAGATTAAAGTAAAATCAACGAGAAGTATATTATTGCAAAAGCAATTGGGTAGAAGAATTGAGATAATTCGTGATTGTGTAATAATAAATTTCAAACTATTATTCTTCTTCATTTATCTCTCTATATTTTTTATGAGCGAATAAAATGTTTAAAAGCAAAACGTATTTATGTATTTATGTATAAAACACATATTTACATCTATTAAATAAAAAGCAAAGTAAACAGATTGAGTAATATGTTTCTATAATATAAATTGCAGAATCTAAAATAGAAACTATACACGTCTCGAAAGCAATATATTCAATAGTACGAAGCTATTGGCGCAAGAAAATCGGTCGCGATTCTTCGATTGGCAATGAACAGATCGAAGTGAGCGTTACGTTTTTCGCAGGGACACTAAAGCGATCGATGGCAACAATCGACGCATTGAGTCGTGATATATCGATTCTTCTGATTGGCAGTGACCATGAATATTTTCCAGCGGATCGTTACGCGGTTTCAAATATCGGCTCAGTGAAATACAGCTCAATAAAAGAGCACTTTGATATAGTTTCTCGAGAACTGTCCATCCATTGTTCGGTGACACCTAATGATCTTCAATGCAAGTTTTACAAATGCGTGCAGCAGTTATCATAGACGAGTAATTTTTCATATAAAAGCGCAATCATGTTTGATCATAAAATTGATCATTAGACGATGCTTCTGTGGATCCCGACGACAAATCCTTTAAAGTCGTGTGTTATGTGCATACGATGATTAGTTTGGAACAGAAGGACTAATACATATGTAGAAAAAATTAATATCTATCATATGTTGGAATTGATTTATATAGAAAATGGGTGTTGAGTGTAAGGTAAGAATTTATTTTGTAAGTCTTGAAAAATTCACTTAAACGATATAAAAAAGATAAACAGAGATACTACAAATTTTTAAAGCCCAGCAATCAGTGGGCTTTATATTTTCGTAGGCAATATATATATATATTTTATCTTGTGTTAAATTAATATATAAATTTGGATATATACATTTAGAATGTGTATAACTTAACACAAACTTTTCAAACACTGTGTGAATTAAAATAATTATATATGTATTACAATTATAGATCACACACTATATTAATATTATTTAGAAAATTATTTAAATATGAAAGAGAATAAAAATTTATGTTAGAGAAATAAATTGCAACGTGAAGAGATGACAGCGATACATTAAGATATTTCGGGAAGATGGAATGAGGTCAAGTAATTAAGTGACGAGTAAACAGGACAAAAGGGACTTGAAGCAGAGTTTCACAGGAGGAGAATCGGCGTGTTTACTCATAATTAGTACCATACCTTCCACCATTGGCTTTGCACATTTGCCGGCGACAGCGTGTGCGACCGGCCGTAAAACCATCCTCGCGACGAGGTGCGGCACGAATTCCGCGTGACATCAACGACATTTCGACAGTTAACGTCAAGATTATCGACGTTGTCCCGACCTCGCGTGCACCCGCCTGATCCGCGGCGATTTCACTCGGTATCGCCCAGTTCTAAAGTATCCTCTACGCGCCACTTTGAACAGGATCTTCGGAGAAGATGTCACCGGTAGGGCGACGAGTTTTCACATTTAGTATCAATAAAAATGGTGAAAGGCGAAGAGATCTGGAGGAAGAGGCGGAAAACGAAGACACGTGCTCGATAAGCACCTTTTTCGACTTCTCTAATAAATTATCACCGTCGTTGATCGCCAACGCGCACTTTTCACAATGTCCGCCGGCGTTTTCACCAATCTTCTTCTCCAGAAAAGGGAAAGAGAGCAATACTTTTACGATCGTCTTCAGATTCCGACCGAATTCAGATTTTAACAGCACGCGAGCATGGCCCGATTCGAAATCGCGCTAGATCTCAAATGAAGATCAATTTAACAACAATTGTGAACACTTGCTATGTATCCTCTTTAACTGTACTCTTTCGTATTATGGCATGCCATAATACTTTTCCATTCGTCCGAAAAATGTAGCTATAAATATAGATCTGAAAATATTTTGTTAAACCTTTAGAATAATTAAGACGCTCAAACTGATTGCTGAAGTATTAAAATTTTTGCTATCATTATATTTCCTGAACGTCCTATATAATTATTTTGATATTTCAACACAAAATTATTTCCAGATCTGTATTTAGCTAAATTTTTAGATACTTCCACAAAATCATTCTTTTCAAGTATTTTATAGGAAAAGGACTGAAAATTCCAGAAAAATCATAATATGTGTTTATAATCATCAATGCATCGATGCATCGTTATTATTCTCGACGTTCGTCGAGGTTAGATCTCTTTGAATACGATCTCAAGTGCGTATCGCGACAGATAGATCCGCGATTCAGAACTGGTTGTTCTTTTTCTATTGCTTTGCGTGCATCGCCAGCCTTGGCATCGACACTAGGAGGAACGGATCGATCGAACAGTCGCGCCAGCCACGGGCTCCCCGTGGCGTGTTACGAATCCTGCCAATCACCGAAGTGTAATCGATATCAGGGTCCGGAGGTAGGTATCGAGCCGATACGATCGACTCCGCCCCGGGCGTGTCGCCGGCCTGGACGATTTATAATGTTAATATCCCCGAGGCAGAACTCCACAAGAGCTCCGCACACTTTCCGCTTGAATCGCCTCCACCCTTACTTCATCCCGCCTCGCTCATTCCCGTCCCTTTTTACTTCTCCCTGCTCTCGCTATACACCGCGAGTGTAAAGCGGGAGAAAGCGAAGCCAGCCGCGCGATGGGATCTCGAGGAAAATTGGGTTACTTACAATTAGTTAAGTGGATAAGTTTGTTCTGTATTCCGACCTAACTGCCGTCTACGTCCTAATGACTACCTACACTTGACCAGAAACTGGAGAATTACGGCGGATAGCGTATAATTAGCATTACTCCGCGATACGCGGTGAACAGACGGCTAGCGTAAAACGTATCGAGCGCATTACGTATACTTTACCGCAGACTCCACAATTTAGGGATTCGTATAGCTTTGCCTTAAAAAGCGACGATGAGTATCTAAAAATGTGGAAACAATATGACTATCAATATTTAAAAGTATATACATGTATGAAAAAATTTTGTTAAGTTATAAAAAATTTAACTATAAATACAGATCTGAAAATAATTTTTTTAGACATTAAAATAATTATGTAGGATGCCTACGCTGGTTAGTAAAATGTCTAAACTTTTTGCAGCATTGCTTTATTGTGCTTGAGCACCTCTTGTCCTGCTAGAAATTTCATGCGTTTTTTTAGTAATTATTATTGGACAATTGGAACTTTTATTTAGGAACTGAGAAAAGTAAAAGTATTTTTATCACATAAAAATTTTTACATTCTGGCAATCAATTTAAGTGTCCTACCTAAAAATTTTGATGGATTAACAAAATTATTTTCAGATCTATATTTAGCTATATTTTTAAATTTTTCAGCAAAATCGTTCTCTCCATGTATAAAGTCTCGCAAACGTTCCGGAAATAGTCTTTCCATCGAAAACGTGTTCTCGCGTCAGTTATCGACGTCGTATTTTATGCGGACGTTAACTAAAAATCTAGTGCATCATGTAGCGCAATGTCGAGAGTCGCGAACGTTGTTCGCACCGGAGAGGCTCCGTTCGTTCACCATGTTGGGCGTAAATCTACTGGCGCGCCGCGCCGTTACGATGACGTCGAGGAGAAACGCCCAGTTACATATTTGTGTTTCCCACGATACGGTCACGAAGTGACTTGCAGACGTCATGTTCCGAGTGCACTCGCCGCCGGTGGCTTCGAGGCTCGATAGCGTAGCGCCTTAACCGGTCGACGCGTGTTCGTCCGGATGAATGTTTATACGCGCTCTCGCGTTCGACTTCGGCTCTCGACCACTTCTCCATCGTATCGTGCATCTACAAAGAGTCGTACAGTCGACTCTCGGACAGATGGATGGAGAGCTCCAAATTCGAGCTAATAGGCGGAATGCTATCGTGATCCTGTCGCGTTGCTGGCGCGAACGTCGAGGATGTTGCAACGTGTGTGTACTTAACGGGGTTACACAGACCGAAACGTTAGAATGCCATGAGATGACATGAAAGAGCTCGTCCGATTTGTGCTGTTCGCTTGTCTTACCTGCGATAGAATTTATCTACCGCCAACAGAGTCTATAATCGAATGACGCGCGTTCAATAATGGAATCAATTTTCTAATAAAATCTATTTCTAACGAGCAACACGTTCTATGAAATCTCCGTGATAGGTCTTATCCCTCGTGAACTTTATCATCTTGTATATCTGAACATATTTCCACGATTCTCATAGCAATGAGAAAGAACTATCCTATTCAGAAAAATACCCGCCCGTACTTTGCATACACCTCCACTCGTGAATTCTTGATACTAAGTACAATTTACGTTATGAATTTAGCAGAAGTTGTTTGTCGCGTAAAAAGATTGAAAAATAAAAAGAGGAGAGATCGAGCGCAGCGTATCGAAATCTTGGCGAGGACGCGAACCGTACGTGTCGCGACTAAGGTCAAGGTCAAGTCTTCGCGCGAGAAACTGGCGTTTAACACTGTTCGCGATTCTCATGTGCACGATCGACGAAGCACGAGTCGCGATCCAGCGGAGAGAGAGGTGGATTCCTCCGCGGTATGAACGGTAAATTAGCATTATGGTCGCATTATCGATGTTGTGACGCGGCCTTACACGCAGCACGGTCGTCCCTGCCATGACGTGCGCGCAGGATCAGCTCTTTCTAACTCTGATTTATGCCGCTTAAGCGACATGCGTCGTGCTGACGTACTCCCCTTATACCGTTCCCAGGACGCACCGAGTTACGCGAGCTCCGCATAATTTATTGTATCGCATTACAAGCTGGATACTGCCGGATCGCGGATGTAGAACGGATTCTCGAGTCGCTGTACAGCGATGTACCCCACGACACTTGAATTAATCTAGCCGCATGTATCAATGAAGAATGGAATGTGATAATCTTAAATCAGTGCTTCTTATCCCTTTCTTATGCATTGTGCATTAAATTCATACATATCCTTTAGTCCATTCTCTCTACTCTACATTTATACATTTTTATTTATACATTTACAATAAATTTCCCTGCATGGATATGTGAAATCCTTGAGCTCTGCATAAGAGGAAATTGGCACACTTGTTAACAGATACTTGAGATAATACTAAAAGAAAGTATAACCAAGTCATGTAAATAAAGCGGAGGCATGTTGTGCATAATTCAGTTCAAAGAAAATGTCAATACCTGTACGCGTTCCTCCCACACTCGCGCTCGTATATATTAAATGTAGAATCGTAACCAGCTTAATGAATCGAATACGGAGGGTCCATCGTTTGCGGGATACTCGGGCAAGTACAAGAGATTCCGCGGTGATCGCGAGAGGAGCGGAGGCGGCGATCCGGGAATGAAGAAGAACGACGTAGAGAGGGGTGGCGGCGGCGGTTCGAGGGGAGTACAAATTGCAGGATCGGCTATCGGGCGGAGTAATTAATTAAATACAATAAAGTTAGGTCGACCCTCTCGTATCTGGCATCGGCCACTCCTCCTATCGACCGTCCAACTCTCGCATCCAACCGTCCTCGGTCCTGATGCGCGCTCACAACTCGCGGAATACCGAGAAAGGGATGCGGTTGTCCGGCCGGCGCGGCGGTCGAGCCGTTCATTTTTGTCCCCTCCGTGTGCTCGACCGACCGTGAGAGTGTGCCGACGACAACAAAAGTAAGAACTCATATCGGTGACCATAGAGCGAAGCACTAAACAGACTGTCTTAATGTGATTTGCATAAACTGTCATACATTAAGTGCGTAGATTTTTTACTCTGTGGTAGGTCGGAATTAATTCAGATAATGTAACTGTATTAACTAAACATAACTTAACGTTGGGGGTATCCCGGTATGCTTCTACGAAGATCTACGAGCCTAGCCAACAGAAGGCTGCATAGGATTCCTATACGCGAAGAGAGAATGAAGAAGAGACCTTTTGGACTATCTGATAAAATGAAATATTCTGGTGCACGAGATCGGCGAAGTTCAGGATAATTATAATAATTGGCCGATAAATCGATAATTAATCAGGGGATAATTACGAATTATGGCTGCCACGAAACAATACTTGGCATTGTCTGTGGAGACGCGTACGATGGCAAGTGTGGGAAGCTAATGAGTAACGTTAGAAAGTTATAGGTCGAGAACTTCGGAGTTTTTTTTGTCACGGTCATTCGCGTGGACTACTCGATGATAGCGCATCTGCATCGCTCTCCGACTCGCGATTAACGTAACGACCTCGAAGGTATACTAGTCGATATAGTACGTGATTCATGCGTGAACCTCGCACTTTCGACATCACTCAGCCTCACAGGTGTACCCAATTACAAGAACGAACGTCTATTATCCGTTGCGCTTCGCCTATCGAACGCTCCATGCTTTATTCCTCACGTAATATCACTACTATCATTATACGGACGTAAAATCAGCGCTATTGAGATATGCTCGATGTATCAACTGAAGTAGATAATATCTTCATCCGTAAACTATGTCATCACAGTTATTAATTATTAATATCTTAGCTTCGATCGACCTTCTCGGACTAGACACGCCTCGGGATTAGTCGATCTGGCATTTTTTTCCGAATTGGTTCAGCCATTTATACGTCGTGTATATACGTCATATTGTGTCTCCTTTTTTTAGATGAGCAAGAGAGAACTTGTTTTCGCGAGTGAGCGAGCGATCATCGGCTCGGCTCGTTCGAAAATAGCCTTCCTCGAAGCGGCGTTCAATCAAATAAATAATTTTTAGGGCGAACTGGGCGGCGCGGATTGCCGCGGCATAAATTATCCGCTGACACAACTCGAACGCAACCGGGCCACAATATCTATAATATTGTGTTCCAGACTAGACTCTTGGCCAGGTCAGTTAACATTCACTGGACGCGTCTTCCCTCAACCTCCGTTTCATCTGTGAAACCACAACGCGTTCGCCGGCAATCGTAAACTTGCTGTCAGAAAAGCGATTCCGAACGAGATCAGCTACGGCTTCGCGGAATTTCTCGCTAGGGACGACTGCGAATGACCTATACCCTATAAGGTTTCACCCTCGAATAGGCAGAAAATAGCGCCGCGAGAAAACAGCTTCGGGTCTGCGGGGCGCGGTGGGAAGAGACACCTATAACCGGCTCGCTGTGAATCATCGGCGTTTGCCGTCTCGTACACGGGAATTAAGGGCTTCGATTGTTCACGTGCCACTGCAGGAGATACTATCCTCCAAATTGAGTACATTGCTATCCATTTTTTCCTCTCGATAAGATAATAATTATAATCATTGAATTAATCGTTATATCGTTATATAGTCGAAAGCGAAATTGTTTATAATAGAATTTTAATGACTCAATAATTAATATAATCTTTAGATAATGTTTTTCCACGTGTTCTAAGATTATGATTGATCCGTTCGTAATTTCAATCACAATCATCAATACATCAAAAATCGAGTGTATTCGATATTAGCGTCGCAGTAAAAAGAAAAGTTCGTTATCATCTCCAAGAATAAAAACCATTTATGATCTTTGATTACTGCAGAGCGAAGTGTATACGTTCTATTCCAACGTAGAAAATTTTTATCTGCGGCTACTAGGCTGATCGCCCATAAAAGTCACTCGCAATGTCGTATTGCCCGGCAGCGGTATCGCGAATCGAAATCCACAGTGGATGGTGCGCTGCGAAAAAGAAGCCTGGAGTAAAGTGCGGCCGTGGTGGTGGTGGCTCGAGTGGTCGCACGATGGACCAGCGGAGCCGCGACGATCCGTGGGTAATGCGCGTTCTTGCGTTCCTCATCGCGGATGACGCAGCGAAAGAGCACGCCGCGCGTCCTCATAGGACTCTCCCGCGTTCGTATAGTCTGCGTGGTATACCGTAAGCCCCCCTGGCCGCTCGTTCCGAGTGCCGCTGCCTCCGCAGAATCCGTATTAAGGTGGATTCACATTCGTCGGTATCCGCTTTAACCCTCTCGCGACGTCTAAGCAGAACCGTTCGGTACGCTGCTTCAGCGTTTCCGTCTCGTTCACGCGGTTAATCTCGTCCCGACTTGCCTCGTTAAAACACATTTTGTATACTATATACATCGGCTAGAAGATTAAGTTCCTGTTCACACTGTGAGAAAGGAAGTAATAGTACACCGCTATCAACTTCTTTGGTTTCGCGTGCTTTCGAATGGCGCAACGATAAATTCCGCTTGACGGTTATAGAGAGCTAACCGTGGACTCTTCCCTTTCTCTTCACGAAGTTCAAAACTTTGGTCCCGAAAAATCGTGCTCGGCTCCATTACATTGGTAACAATATCTACTTCGTAGAGCGCATTGTAATCGCTATCGCGTAGACGAGAGAGATAGAGAGAAATCGGCGCGATGCTCCGTTCTCGCGATATATTCCGCAAAGATCCGGAATAAGAAGAGAGCCGAGAGAGAGAGTGAGAACAGGTCGCGACTACAGAGAGAGGAAGGAAACAACCGAGAGAGGTGCACGGTCGTAGTTCAGCCCGTGGCCCATCAGATAGGACGCTGATTCCGTTCAAGGGTGAAGCGAGAAGAAGGTACGTCGTGGTGCATCATGTCGACGAGAGAGGAGAGCAAGGAAAAGAGGAAAAGAGAGAGGCAGGACGAAGCTGGCTTAGATCGTGTTGCACTCGATGAAAGAAGATCGACGCTGAACAGGGTTGTGCGGGGGCGAGACAGAGGGGGAGAAAGAGGGAGGGTTGAAAGAAGCACATTGTTTGCCGAGCGAAGCCGATAATTCAGTAATGAACGTAAGCAACGCGCGCCCGCGTTCAGGGCTATAATTACCGATACCACATCGGATAGCGGATCCCTTAACTTCGGATCCCGAAGCGCTACGAAGAAGCGCGTCCGTGCTTGTGGCGCGAGTGAGCAAGCGGATATATTTCCTTGGCCATCCTTTCTCTCTCTTTCTTTTTCCTCTCTCTCTCCCTGCCTTTCTTTTCTGGCTACGTCTTAGAATGGGCAGCTCTAAATTAATAAATCAATAGCCGGGCTCTCTTATCCGATCCGCGAGTGGGTGGAGTTTGTTTGTTTAAGAGCAGGATTTATTAATTTTTCGCTGGGTGGTAAATCCCCACTGATACACCACCGCCTTCTCGTATTCGAGCGGACCCGCATCTTTTCCTTCCGTCTTCTTTATACGTGCGATCGTCTATTGTGCACTTTGGAAAGTCGAGAGACGATTTTTCGAGAAGCGATGTACCACCAAACACATTTTACATGTCCTTCCAATTAAATCGCAAAACAAATCTTCGCAAGCGTGTATGATTATGTTGGAACAGTAATGAATATTGCGTAATTTCTTCTCACGCGAAGCAGCTTCAGACAGAAGGGATGATCTCGGAGCTTAAGGTACATATGTCGAGTAGTGTACCTACTGCCATCTCTTCATTCCGTCTCGAACTTCCACACGAATGCATCAGAAATTTCACTTGCGTGTGTGAACGGCATCTTTAATGTATGTGTACAATTCCCGCGGGAAATATGTTCGATCAGTCAATCATCTGCAGCGAAACTTTCATAGATTGAAAATTTTCTCATAAATCTAAAAGTCATCAATAAATGACAATAGTTATTATAAAACAAATGTACAATTAACATAACTAGTTTTTATTAATTTATACTTAATTTTATTATTTTTTAAATAAAAAGCGAGTTTCCAAATAAAATAGTAAAGGTACAAGTGCACGATTAAATTACATTAATTAAAATATATGCAAAAATATTCTAACAGAGATATTTTTACTTGAAAGAAGCCGATCGAATTAGGTCTTTTATTTAGATCATATTCGATCCCTCGATTTGGGTAATTTGCATCGAATAATTTGAATTCGATTCGCATGATAGATCAAGCAATTTGTCAAAATCATTCGTTTCGTAAAAGAAGGCGTTCACGTGGCTCTTTCCTCTCACCAAGATTTGTGTGTGGTATTTGAATCATAATTCCTCTCGTTCCGCTCGAATTCTCGTAATTCTTCAGCTGTATAGTATTACTTAGAAAGTATTA
>Ga0157363_1003487_pt1 | contig 14222 bp, 17 predicted proteins | sample AttsexASBM1_FD_111477 | JGI IMG/M metagenome (GOLD analysis project Ga0157363, IMG submission 111477) | Fungus gardens microbial communities from leaf cutter ant in Ribeirão Preto, State of São Paulo, Brazil - Atta sexdens ASBM1 | ecosystem: Host-associated > Fungi > Mycelium > Unclassified ...
CCGGGCAAGTACAGTCTCACGCGCGAGCACAGATGTTGATAATTCTATCCCTGTCGTTCCCAAGACTATCATTTCTCCATCAACTGATGCAACACGATCTGCGACAATGTCTGCTCTTGCAGAATTTTCAACCATCTCCAAGATAGATGCTTCAACCCCATCATCGGAAGCGGAAGTGCCTGTCCGAGCACCTTCCGCAGTCTCTCGCTTCTTCGGCCGTTTCTCGAGATCAAACAGATCTTCGGCATCCAGTTCTCTTGCGCTATCCACTGATGACCTTAAGTTTCTCTCAGATATTGTACCCAGCGCCCATGACGGAACAGGTGATATCGACCAGCCCAGCATGCTCTCGTCCGCGATCCGTGCTCCACCTATACCTGAAAAGCTGCCTCTTCCGCTGGTACCCCCTCCCCGTGCCCCACCACTGCCAGGACGGTTCATGTCCTCGCCTTCTGTCAACTTACGACCATCAAATCAAGCTTCATTCAACAGTCACTCTGACTCTGTTGTAGGATTTATAGAGAGCCCACTTAGTCCTGATTTCTCCCAGCAGCAATCGAGACCCTCGTCTCAAACATCGCTCCGTGCGATACCTCCTACACAAGCATCAGGATCATCTGGCCTCCAGCCGCCTTTATCTCCCTCTACTGCACCCTGGAATCCCGCGAACCGATCGTCTGGGGCTTCTGTCCCTACAAAATCATCTCTTTCCCTCTTTAATGATGGTGGATTTTCTGATTTCCAGGTGTCGCCGGGCAACAGTTCGGTCCCTTTGATGTCGTCGATGTCGTCAAGCTTTAGTTTTGGGTCATTTGCTAACTCGACTGAGCCCATTGAGTCGCTGCAGATTCATGATCAATCAGTATCATTCGATGATTTCGACGATTTTGTTTCCTCACCTCCCAAAGTTCCAGAGAAACCTAGCTCTGTACCACTTCCGCGCTTGATACCTCCACCCACTCAACCTGCTCCTTCAATCAACCCTGTATCACCAACGCGACAAGCTAGTAGTCCCAGACAAGCAGAATCTGATCAACGAACATTAAACCTACTGGAAAGTGCTGCAACACGAGTCTGGCCAGCGCCGCCTTCGCCGCTTCCTAATCCGATTCCTCCTCCGACAACGAGTAAAAGCACCGGAAACAACCTGTTTGATACGCTTGATGAACCAAGTGGATCTTCTACAGGTAATCTAAATGGTCCAGACATTGTCTCAAGCTTGTTATCATTATCAGGCTCAAGCCCTTCACCTGCACTCTCGGCTGCTCCGTCACTCCCAGAAACGGTGGTCAGTACCAACACCGTTGGTATGATTACTTCTGGAAATGGACCCGGGTTGAATGGAATGAGAAGTCTACCGCCTTTGGCGCCTCCACCCAACCTACCAACGAAATCGATCCTACCACTAACTCAATTTCAAACGCAACACGACCAGAAAATGCAACCGCAGCTGCTGTGGAGAGATTCTATGCATGCCAAGCCATTGTCTTCCTGTGCACAGCCCACTTCTTCATCGAGTTCATTTACTTTCGGCTATGGTGAGAGCTTGAGTCCAAATGGAAGCAACAGTGGTACACCTTCACAGCAACATCCACAGCAACAGACCCCCGAGCCTGGTGCACTATTCAATCCAACCACAGCTCCAGCTCCGTCGTACCTGCACAATGAAATTTCGCCGAGTCAAAATCCTAGTTCCAATGGTGGAAAACTATCGGCGCAGGATCTATCGTTTTTTGAGAGGCTGTAATGGCGTTTTTTTGTTATTTTCGGCTCATTTACCACGAGTATTGCATGTCCTGTTTGGCCCTATTTTCTAAACATGAGACACTACTGAGGTACTGATGATCCCTACAATGATTGATTCATCATCACTTCAAGTTTCCACACTAAATCATAAATACGGAGCCTATGGAATGATGCTTGGATAAAGAAGGAGTCGGGTGGTGCCGTCTTTTGAGTGTGTATAGATACTTCCAATTTATCATGTTATAGAGAGATCCAATACTCTGACTGTTGTTGTGATTTCTTATGTTCCACATGCACTTGCATTCTGCGCGTCTGTATTCAGCGCGGCCCAAGATAAGGGCATCATCAATTGAACCTTGTGAGGTACCAGGTACCGAATCCCATCACAGAACGGTAATCGGATTATGTTTTTCACCGCCTTGTACCTATTATTACTTCATCTCTAGGTCACTAGGAAACTATAGTAAAAAATCGTAGCATATAGCATAATGTCCCAAGGTGAGTGGGAATTTTTTACTTGCTCTCAAAACACAGCCTTAGTCGCTATTTGTCGGGGAAAGATCCAAAACTCCGAACTGGAAACGACCGCTATCAATCATGGATATGTATATACGATCTATTGATAATTCACTAATTCATGACCACTAGGATAGGGTATCAAAGGAGAATACATAGGCCCGATATCAGAGTAAGGGCCAGAGAACATTTACTGCTACATCTGAACAAAGATTAGACGAACAAGGGGCGAAACAAAACCGGAAATTATGAAAGAGTAGGATCAGTGAGAATTATATGGCACAAAAGCAAAAGATAAGAATATGGCCGAACGAACAGCTGCGTGCTCAATTGGTATGGTGAAATTGAAATGAAACTTGAGGCCTGAAGGAAACAGAGGGCAAGAGATCAATATGCCCTGAGACTATTCATGAGCGCCCCTCAATGAGTCTATGTTTATCGCGGGGAGAGGAGTTAAGGGAAAAAGATGCCGATGAGAATAATGGAAGGAGTTAAATCGGATTCAACCACGAGCGGGCAGATCGAATGGGCGTTTCAACCTTAGGTGAGGCTGCCAGCTGCCCAGTGATACGTGATGTATGCTGACGAGAACAATGTCGTCCAGTGTAATCAACCCCTTGCCGTTTAATCCTACTTGCCAGCGCGAATCGGTAATATCTTCGAGCCGCGAATGTTGGCGCTCCTGAAATAACATGGCGTTCAGCTTCTGTTTGGTCGATCAACTGAGGTAGGACGCATACCTCGATGAAGCGTTGGACGCATTTGGCTATATTTTTAGCTAGTTTGGCAAGAGTGATAGGTGCTGGGGGGCTACGGAAATCTTTGGTGGGTATTTGTCTGCTCCATTGGCGATATCCAGGCCACTGTAATGATCAGCATTGTGATGTTTCAATGCAAGAGTAGAAGCTTACCTCAAGACGGATCGAAACGCTAGGTCCACGCCCTTCGAAGACAGAATAGTTTCGGTTTTGTAAGCGTTTCACTCGAGAGTGAAGAGCATCAGTCAGCGGGATACCACACTCTTCCGGGTCTGACATCCAGAAATAAATTGGAGCATCAAGTACGATCTCTTCTACATAACGCTTCCTGTCGCTGTTGGTATGAGGCTTATACATTTGCTGAGGGACAAACGGCCCTGTGAGGCCTACAGAGGGGAGAGACAATGCTTGACGGAAGAATAGCAGCTGTTGCTGATGGGAGTACTGCTTCGATAGTTCAGTCTGAAATACAATGAATAACGAATTCTCGTCAATCGTTTGTGTGCTTACATGGGATGAACTCGTAATAGCTCTCGCTGGTTGGATAGTCCCCACACTTGTGAGTGTCCGTGGTGACAGGGAGCTCACAGTCGGAAATTCTGGTGAGGTAACCGCTCTCGCAGAGGGAGTAATACTTGCAGGCATTTGTTGTTGGTTTGGCAAGAGTTGAAAACCTACGCTATCGTTGAATGGGTCTTGGTGATGCGCAGGACCATGACGTGATATGACAGATGGTTCAGTCCATGAGGATTCAGGAAACGGGACCACGGGAAAACCCCGAGACTGCCTTTCCGCAGTTTCGTAGGCAAGCGAATATCCAGGTTGCCATTCGTTCGTGTCTGATCCATATGAAGGATTATTGGAACGACTCATGAAGCCAACACTTGATAGAGTATTGTTCATGCTGGTATCTGGATACTCGCTGAACCCGTTCTATCCGATAGAGTCAATCAAAACGTTTCCGAGTAGCAGTCAAAAACATAGCTCACAGCGTATGGATTCATCGCACACGAAAAATCGTTTGGAAGAAAAAGGTACTGCCAATCCAAAGGATCGCGGTGCCGCTTTGAGGAAAGGGCGCTGTGAAGATGAGGGGGAAACATTCTAGAGTTTTATCAGTATCCGAGCCCATGAGTATTTACAAATCTGGACCGACCGTATTTGAGCTGTTGGTGCTGTTGTCATGTCGGGCATCAACCACATCAAGGAGTACTTGAGTAAGACCTCGAGTGGGGGACTTATATAGATCCGCGTAGATATTGTAGGAGATCGTTTTGACAGTTACCGATTCTGGGGTAGAAACAAAGAGCTGTAAAGTTTAGTACTTGTCGCTACCCAGCCTCAACTTATCTAGAAAGTCGGGGCGTTCCGACCAGTTTTTTCCGTGATCCATGGGGCCAAAAACGGAAGGATACTGTGAAATCTCAGAAATAAACGGGACGTTCGCTAGACCAACTAAGAAACTGTCTTTGATTCATTGTCAGGTGGGAATTCCAGAAACTCTGAGGCTGCGTCGATACGTTCCATGAGTCATTCAACCAGGCGAACTGCCTCGCACTCCGTCTTACACAGCAAACCCAAGCACAAATCGAAACGATTGGCAGATGAATTGTGATGTAGTACCAATGATGGAATGATAATTGATAGTTTATAGACACTAGCCAGCGAAGGGAGTGCAAAAAGTGAATCCTGTGTAAAATTCCAAGCTGTACATATCCACATGCCCGCTCCACGTGACCCAACCTTCCTCAATATTGTCTAACCAATATTATCTAACCGCCAGGCTATGTATTCGCTCTCTCGTGCACTGGATGAATCTGCTCTGAAAAATATCAAGCCTGATCCAACTCTTGATGACACAGAAATGAATCTAGGATCACCCCACCCAGCCTCCGAATCTGAGGATGATGGGACTGAAGAACAGGACGAAGAAATGCCCGACCTATTTGGTGACGACGATGGAACGGTGGCAAAACCTGACAGGTATGGATTTTCTCGCGTCTAGGGGGCCTTTACTAAATTTGCTACAGAAGTGCTGCTGTTTCTCCCACAGCCTCGGGGCTTGAGTCAGACAGACTGCCGACTCCAGAAAGGGAACATCGGCAAGCACTTGAATACGAGGAGGACGAAATTGCACCAGATACGGGTGAGGTAGTTAAGGAGGCTGATGTTTCCTTCCCCAACCTTCCTATTCCAAAAAGTTCGGATGGGAATGTGAGTTTGTTCCCTGCATCGGACTTTCAGCTCTAGCGGCCGCCGCTCAAACTCATTGTCCAGAATTGGGTAATTCGCATGCCTAATTTTGTAAAAATGGATACGAAACCATTCCATCCCGACACATATCTTGGACCTGAAGAAGAAGAATCCATGCAGGCGGAGAGTGTACGAGAGAAAAGCATGACCATCAAATTGAAAGTTGAAAATACCGTGCGATGGAGGTGGATTAAAGACACCAATGGCTGTGATGTATGTTTTTCCTGGACAGTTTCAAATACTACCCAGCTCATGACCAACTATCAAGCAACGTCAATCGAATAGTAGGATTATCCGTTGGTCCGACGGTACAATGAGTCTTCTATTAGGAAGAGAGCTCTTCGACATTACACAGAACATCGACACTTCGGCTGGTATCCCTCGGCAGGTTGCCGGCCTTTCGACATCACAATCACAGTCACAACTCAGTCAATCACAAACCTCTGGCCCTAAGTCTCAGGGCCTGACATATCTTGTCGCCCAGCATAAACGATCACAGGTACTACAATCTGAAGCAGTCGTTACTGGTTACATGAGTCTGAGGCCCACGGGAATGCAATCGGAGACGCATCGAATGTTGGTGCGTGCCGTTGGTCAGAAACATAACAAGGTTGCGCGGCTGCGCTTGGCACCTGATCCAGTCAGAGATCCCGAAGTTGTTCTGAAGGAATTGTTAAAACAAAATGCAAAGAAATCAAGGCGGAAGGCTGATATCGATGACCTTGGTGGTGGGCGGAGGAGACGTCAATCACGGCGCACAGCAGACACTGGAGCACTTTGGAGCAGTGATGAAGATGCTGGTGGTGAATACGGCAATGATGACCAAGAAAACGAGGAAGACACCAGTTCAACTGCTCGCAAACGGAAGCGAAAAAACATTAAGGAAAAAGTGAAGGCTGAGGATGATTACCAAGAGGATGATTTTGTTGTTGCCGACTCGTCAGACGAGGAGGGCACTTCCAAGAGAAAACACATCAAGGATACCAGTGATGCTGAAGACCCCCTTGATCGCCTTGATGCACAAATTGAGCAAAATACGCAAAAGAAGTCGGGATCAGGTAGTGCTTCGCATGAGACAGATGAGGATGGCATGGACGTTGAGAGTGAAGAGGAAGACGAGGACAATCTCGCAGTTAGGCGGGCAGGACGCAAGCGGGGACACGTCACGATGGACGAAGAGGAATAAGGCTTTGCATATAGTTTACATTTTGTTACTCAAATACTGTCTCTTTCGCTTTATCTCAGCAGAACATGCATCTAGAGACGAGACATTCTTCTCCAGGCCACTTTCAGTAGACTCAGCACAGTCTTTGATCCCAGTTGTTAGAGGGCTGAATTGAGTCCACGACATTTTGATTTTCTGAATTGTCCTTAAGAAGATTACGTAGTGTGAGGATAGCATGTTCTTGCAAGTCTATTTCAGATTATCAGCATAACAAAATAACTTGAGAGGGGCAAATAGAACTCGGTTATAGCGGACTTACAAGGATTCCGTTCATCAATAATACACATGTTCATGACGACTTCGATCCCACGCGCCTCACGCACCCGATCTTGCACTGTCCTTTTTCCGTGGCAAAGGATACCCAACAATCTTACTAGATCGCGCTTGAGATATGCAAAACCATGGTTATCGGCGGTAGAGGCATCAGGAATATGCTCTTGTCCTCGATCTGACATTGATGCACCCATTGGTCGCCCAGTCAGCGAAACGGGTCTACCAAAATTGATTCGGGGTAAAAACATATCCAGGAGACGGAGAAGTTCTACAAGAAAGGGCAAAAAAACGAATTTAGCCAACGGACCAGAAAGAAGCTTTCATCAACGACGAGCGTCGCTGTCCTTAGAAACGAAAGGGCACAACCCACCGATTAGGTTTTCGACGACTCCGAAGTCTGACGCTTGTGCCTCAATGAGGTAATTCTTCATGTTAGTTTTCGGGTTGTTAGTATCCTCAAGACCTAAGTAAACAGCATTTTCTTCCGCCTCGATAGCTATCGTCGCCATGCATTGTGTAACCAGGACCAAGGCTTCACATGCTTTTGGCAGCATAACATCCACACTCTTGAGCGATCCGAACGACCGACTTAATGTTTCTGGTGATCCCGTATGATTTGAGGTAAGTGAAATGGATCCAGATTGACCAGATTGATCATCTAATCCAAGAGAGTGATGGATCGAGATTTGCGCGTATCTAGACAGTGAGAAGAAGGCTCTTGTCAACATGGGTGTGAGTGAGGTGTGGATTTGAAGCGTTTCAGGTTTGATAGGTGTTTGAGGCGTCGATTGATTGGTTTGGAGGTAGGAATCAACTATTTTCAGAAGTGTCGTTTGGTGAGGAGTTATTATTTCATCCTGTCTGAAAGATACCGGGATCAGTTCGATGATTAACCACCAATATTGAACAATTTACACGATAAATCGCTGGTACAACAGTACTGCTAGACGTTCTTCTATAATGTGAGACAATATGGCATAACTGAAAAACAGAGTTAGTTAGCTGTATCAGGGCAAGTAGTTAGAGGTGCACCTGATGTCAAACGCCTGTGCTTCTATGGAACCTTCATCGGCTTCAAACAAGCGTAACATATTGTCTAGGAGGGAGATACATATGCGAACCCCAACGTCGGTCTGACACAGCAATTTCCTGATAGAATTTTCAAGTCCACTCGAAACATTTGGATATACCTGTGCTTACACTCGCTTACGAGAGTCATGGAGGCAATTTAAGATAAAGATCAATGTGCTTAGTAGGGTTTTGGCATCAGGAGAGCCTAGCAGACGACTGTAAAGTATTTTGTAAAAGTTCCTCGAGCGAAATTTAAAACATACATGATGATGACCTGATCTTCTGGAAGGTTGAGATATGTTTCCCAGAGATTGTTCATGAGTTCTTCGTGTCCTGTGACGAGGTTCGACAAGGCCTGAATGAGGAACCTTGCAACGGCAATGGCTGGTGTCCGCGTTAAAATTCTACAGAGGTTATAATACATGAGACCTACATTTTTCATCCTCCATTGCTGACCAAGAGGTGTAATAATGCAACAGTCGTCTTAATTCCGGCTCAATGTGGCTAGTGTCAAACCCTTGAGCGAGTATGTTGACCCATGGTACCAATACTTACAACGCCCTAGATTGATTGTCAGGGACTCCAGCGACTAGATTCCGAGTGAATTTCGCCATGGTCGCACACAGCATGACAAGCGCCGATTGTCTTGGGCTTTTGCCATCATCTTCATCAGCCTCCCAGAACGTGGAGTGAGCACGAGCTAAGCCTTTCCAAACTTTGTCCAAGGGTTGCCAGATAGTACTGTCCAAGCCGAGAGTAACACTTTGAAACACGATCAGGGGATATAACGGAAACGGCGTTGTCCTACCGTGCTTGATCACTCTTTGCTAGCTCAGGAGATATTTTGTCGATCGCCCGAGAGAACGAGAGAATAGAGTCGGGATAGTTGATGACCAGTTCATTACAAGCTGTGGTAAGTATAGCACCCAATCCCGCTGTTGTTTCTATCATTTTGAGCGGTGGAAGTGGTAGAGGGGCGATGTGAACATCATCTCGTTGATCATTGTCTTTTGTGATCGGCGTTAAGCTGTCACTTTTTCCTGTCTATCAACATGGACAGTATTGACGCTTCCAAGCTCAATGTCTCTCTTGAACCTCACCTTCTGAAGATACTCAAACCCTTATCAAGCTTGTTGCCGCCTACCTTGGCAGAGGAACTCAAGGTTTACGTCTCGGATGTATCCAGCGATATCATTCCATATTCCACTCTCCTCACCGTATCCCAATGGTCAAGAACTTTGGAAGGAAGAGAGAAGTTAGAGGCATGTGTTCTTAATCCCAACGACTATACGATGGTTTCACTCTTGGCGGGGGTCAAAACCTCGCCGGAGCGGAATTTCGGCACGTACCTGCCACCCCCAGAACCAGAGCAACTGGCTGAACAGCAGAAACGGGAGCGTCAAGAGATAACGGCCATTCTCAACGGTCTATTGAGTGTTTTCTGTGTGGGGTTTGCTATCTGGTGGGCATCTGACAAGCTGCACTGGAAACCCCACTGGGTGCGGTTCCCAGTCTTCTTCTATCGCTTTCAGCCGCGCTCACAGCTCCACAGCGTGCGTTATTGACATTGGGCACAGCAATAATCGTTGCTTTTGCCGAAAGTGGGCTGTTAATCATTTGGCGGTACCGTCAGGGTGTTTCTGATGCTCGTCCCAAAAACCATGCAAAGATGCGGGTAGTCAGGCAAAAAAAGACTGACAGTGACGACGAAAAAGCAAATGGAAATGGAAACAATATAAACATCGAATCACAGTTCTCAGAACAGAAGAAACTCCCAGCTAATAGTCTACGTCAGCGTTGGCCGCAGACAGAGAAAGCTTGACACGCAATCTCCTGGTATACCTGCAATCTCTGCAACAAGAGTGAAAGATACCACCCCGTCAATCCCCATATCTCGACTCTACCCTCTTTCCCAGACCCTACTTCGTCGTACTGGGTCTTCCCATAGACTGCATTGATAGAGGTAGTGCCATCTGCCTCAGAAAATCCCTCTACTGGGCGAACGAGATCTGTCACGTCCACGGACCAATACGGTCTCTTGCCACGAAATAGATACAGTCGTAACCTTCTAGGTTCTGTCAATGCTGTCAATGGAATGTGAAACACGGCTGCCACCTCCGAAATTGACATTACTCTCCGGATTTTGTTGAGGTCGAGTGAAGCGTAAGGACACACGTCTGTCTTTGGCTGATCGACATTTCTTTCGCTTACGAATCCCTAGACATTCATTTCATCGTTACTTTCTAGTATTAGGATAATATCACGTACAATATATGGCCATACGCGCATGTCTCCCCGTAAATTGACTTCAGGCGGACCTATTTCTCCGAGAACTTGAACCTCTTCAGGTCGTATGCCTAGCTCTTCTTCTGTTTCCCGCAATGCCCCATCCAGGAATGACGCATCAGTCTGTGTTGCCAACATCAGCAAGATATCAAAGCGTCGAAACCCTCTGAGGACCCACGTCGTCTATTCGCCCTCCGGGGAAACTGTCCGTTTGTTCAGACATGCCCAGGGTGGTTATGCTGTAATCTTACCTCACCTCGCCAGAATGACTTCGAAGGCTCTTTGCTCTCACCTGAAACAGAACTCCGGGCCTTCCTTCGACGTTGCAAAGGGGGATTAATACACCAGCATTATGTGATTTGTTCTTGGGTTGTGACAGTTGGGGCTCTAGCTGTTGGGCAGCCGAAAGTGCACAGCGTAAGACTTTGAGCGATTTGGGGGTAAAAGGTTCGGACAGACTGAGTAACGGAGACGATCTGAGAACCGCAGAACATTTTGACATGATGGCAGACATGTACCATGTTTTTCGGATAAATGAATTTATTTTGATAAGAATCCGCTATTATTGGGTCAGTGAACTTAAATAGCTCCACACCAACTACCAACTAATGACTTATGTGTATCGACTGAAAGCGCTCAAGGACGAAGACAATCTGTAGGTATGCAGAACAATAACATCAGGGATCGTTGTTCTCCTTCACTTCAGAAGCAGTGTCTTTCTCTACCCAACCAGAATGATCGTCGCTGGAATATTGTGCCACTATGATAGTATATCCAACACCATGAAGAGAAAACAAAATGATAGTTGCTACGACTTTCGCGGGTTCGCGGGTTTTCGTAGTTGTCGCAGCGTCTTCGCAGTACGTAGTAGTCGAGCACGGACCATGACACTTAGTTTATAAGTAGAGCAGCATGGTAGACCGTACCTCAGACTTCGTCTCGTTCCAATCACTGGACTTGGAATGTCGTAACAGTAGCGAGATCGAGGTGAACAGATAGCAAGATTGGTGATGGAACAGATCCAATCCGCAGGAATGATACCCATGCAGAGTTGATTCTGAAAGAAACTCATTGTCCCCACGATTCAACTTCTTATGACAGCCCAGCGTTGAAGCAGGATGCTAATGCCACTTTGGAAAAAGAGATTGTCAAATTTATATTGCAGGCCCTCCGCCTTTCTTCTACATGTTATGAGATCCTACCTTCTGGCTCTCTATGATGCTTTCTGTCGACCTTAAGTTGTTTCAAACATATTAGAGGTCCGTGATCGGCAACTGAGTTGCGCTGACATAACCGTCATGATTATTCTTAAACATCTACTCTCCCTGGAACCAAGGATGCAAACTTGACTTTAGAATGCGTGGCTATCATTTTATTATCTCGTTGAGCAACTCCAAAGTCGCACATGAAACAAACCCAGCCATCATTTTCACACCGAAGCACTTATTTCAAAGGCTACCCCGACATCAGCGATCTCCGAGTTATCGTCGAGGTTTCGTGAATAAACCCACAGAAAAGGATTACAGGAAAGGACCATTACAGATAGACTGGATGGAGTTTGAGGTGAATGAATTTGCGGGCAGACGGCAGTACGCCAATGCCGGAAAAAAGAAAGAGGGCGGAAGGGGTACGATCCAAGCTACTTGTGCAATTTCATTTAATTTACAGAGCTCATGCTCTTGAATAGGTCCAGTTGAGGCCACGTTTGTTCCCACTTCTCGTAGCAAATCTGGCACCACTAATTTGCCCGAAGGAATTGTCCACATTTTTCGAGATGCTGGAAAACGTCCTGGACTCGATGACTTGGAAAAGAGGGCTCCTGAAGTCCTCTCTGATAGCGACGATGCCGGTGTGACATTGGGTGTACTTGCAGTGCCGTTCTGGATGAATCCCTCAGATTTTTTGGCTTTTGTTGGACCGGCCGTGAGCAGTATCGCCCACTTACGAATAATACGGTTCGCAGGTTCAAATACATCTATTCTTCTGCAAATTCATGACATATTATTCGCGCATGTAGGGATTTCGCACCGAATCGATCCATCGCGTTGGTCAGATTGGCCAACCCAGCTGATGCCGCAGACTTTGTCGAAGCATATGATGGTAAACCGTTCAACTCAATGGAGGTGCGCTTCATGGCTATATTCATATCGCTTGAACGAGGATTTAAAATCAATAATTCAGCCTGAAATATGTCATGTCGTTCATGTATTGTCGGTTCAAGTTGAACCTGATGATGCACTGTCACAAGCGATCTCCCGAATGAACAGCACCTATGGACCTGCACAAGAACTCCCTACGTGTCCCGTATGCCTCGAACGTATGGATTCCGCCGTTACTGGCCTCATCACAGTGCCTTGTTCCCATACTTTCCATTGTATGTGCCTAAGCAAGTGGGGCGATAGTCGGTAAGCTCGGTATCATTTCAGATGCAGCTTTGTTTCTAACATTGGCTAGGTGTCCTGTATGTCGGTACTCTCAGAATATCCTCACGTCCCATCCTACGCCCGCATCCAATCGGCCACCTCGTCCCCCACCTTTTGGTCACTCTTCCTTAAGTGCCACGTCTCAATGTTCCGAGTGCCCCTCAACTACTAATTTGTGGATATGCCTTATATGTGGAAACATTGGTTGCGGTCGGTACGGACGAGCCCACGCTCAGTCACATTACCAAGTAACAACCCATCTATATGCGCTCGAACTTGAGACACAGAGAGTTTGGGACTATGCTGGTGATGGCTACGTCCATCGACTTATTCAAAACAAGGCGGATGGCAAATTGGTTGAACTACCAAGTGCTTCTGCATCTATAGATACAGCCCCCAGAGAGGGTGGTTTGGGACCGAGTCAGGCTGACGCTTTGTCCGCAGAGAAGATTGAAGCAATCGGGATTGAGTACTCCTATCTCCTAACCTCGCAGCTGGATTCGCAGCGTGCTTATTATGAAGAACAAAAAGAGGAACTCGAAAACCAGATAAATGAGTTGAAGTCCATCATTGAGCGAATGAATAGTGACAGAGAACTTGCAAAAGAAAGGGAGCGGGAAAAGGAGGAGCGATGGCGTGCAGAGATAACAGAACAAATTGCAGAGCTAGAGAAGGGAAAGACAAGGGCGGAGCAGAAAGCTGATCGAATGACAGACCTCGCGAAGAAGTTAGAAATCGATTTGAGAGAGGAAAGGGCTGTGACGGAGGGGTTATTAAAAAATGTCAAGGGGATGAAAGATCAGATAGCGTTGACAGAGCAGGGAAAGAATGAGTGTCTTGCGAGAATTGAAGAATTGACAGATCAAGTTCGGGACCTGATGTTTTTCCTGGATGCCAATTCGAAGATCGAGCAAGGAGGAGGAGTGGAGGCTGAGGCTGCAGGCGGATCTCTTGAGGTTGTTTCACTTGTGCCAAGTACCAAAAGCAAGAAGAAAGGCAAAGCCAAGAAAGGTTAATGCCGGGTGCGTACTTGAGATTATTCTTGCAACACTAATATGAATTTTTTGCCATGTATCCTCTCCGTAGGAAATTAATCACGATTCAACGCGCTAGGCTCGATATCTTCCTTTACAAGTTCCCTCGATATTCTCTTCGTCCCAGATGTGTATCCAAATTATCTTTGAAAGTGGAGTGTCATTTGATAAGCCAGCCTATCGGAACGTAGAGCAGGTTGTGGGATCCGATTCCGTGGTTGATGCGTTCAACTCGAGAAATGGAATTTCCGGTACGCTGAGGGTGTGGGGCTGACCTTGGGTTGACCTGTAAGCTCCTCAGACAACACGAGTGATAGTGTAAAAATATGTGTTTATGGTTGTAATCCAAATAGACCTGAGTAATTCTTCGAATCTATTCATGGGTTTGGGCCAAATGAACGCCATGATCCTGCTGATAGTTGTGTGTATCCCCAGACCATTGCCAACGATGTGGCCCTGAGCTCTGAATATTGCATTTGGCAGTTCTGAAAAAGCAGGATGTTCCGGCCTTGTCGCAGCAGTAATCTAGTTGAGATCGGTTGCAACTTAAGGTCGATACAGCTCTCGAGAGCCTTACGCACCGCCTTACAGCAATGTCTGAGTGGCAACTTGGATCCACAACCAGGCCACAGTGACC